>LLEP01000007.1_pt1 | contig 183509 bp, 274 predicted proteins | sample 595871 | NCBI WGS metagenome assembly LLEP01 (sample SAMN02919316, study PRJNA255460) | bioreactor metagenome | biome: chemostat; feature: culture 2012_25.2; material: sediment; isolation source: day64 25degC chemostat 2012 inoculated with Wadden Sea sediment taken from... | place: Germany... | reverse complement strand
CAAATGTTTTTGCGCAAGCCAGAAGATGTCGCCGGAGCTTTTAAGCAGCTTGGCGATAACCCGTGTGTACTCGAAGGTTTTGTCAGCTTTGATCGCGAGATATCCGTGATTATTGCGCGCACCGCCAGCGGTGAAACCGCAGCCTATGATCCGGCTGAAAATGTGCACCAAAACGCCATATTGCACACCAGCACCGTACCGGCCAAAATCTCGCACGATGTTAAGCAAAATGCATTGGACGCGGCCACAAAAATCGCCAACGCTTTAGACTATGTGGGCGTCATGGGCGTTGAGTTTTTTGTCACCGATGCAAATGACCATCTGGTGGTCAACGAAATCGCCCCTCGGGTGCACAATTCAGGCCATTGGACAGAAGCCGCATGCCTGATCTCACAGTTCGAACAACATATGCGTGCCATCGCAAATTGGCCCTTGGGCGACCCGGCGCGTCACACCGACGTGGTGATGACCAATCTGCTCGGCAATGACATCGAACAGGTCACCGCCGCACCCGCGCCCCACACTATGGTGCACCATTATGGCAAATATGAAGTGCGCGAGGGCCGCAAGCTGGGCCACATCAATCAGATTTCCCCCAAAAAGCGCTAATTTTAACGGCAAAAACCGCGACGCTCGCTGGACAAAAGCGATTCAATTTGCTATTCACCACGCCAACGATGGCTGGATGGTCCAGCTCGCGTCGGCAGTCTGTTGGCCGATGCCTGATTTTAACAACGATTTAAAGGCGGTGTAGCGCGTGCAAGTAGTCGTTCGCGATAACAATGTAGATCAAGCTCTTCGGGCTCTGAAAAAGAAACTTCAACGCGAAGGTGTATTTCGTGAGATGAAGTTGCGTAACTACTATGAAAAGCCTTCTGAGAAAAAGGCACGTCAAAAGGCTGAAGCCATTCGTCGGGCACGCAAGTTGGCGCGTAAACGCGCTCAACGCGAAGGCCTCGTCGGCGGTCGCTAAGATTTACGCCTTTTGCTAAGAATTAAAAACGCCGCTCTTTTGAGCGGCGTTTTTGTGTTTAGGCAGGTTGATCAGGCTGCGGCATCGGCTCACCTGAAATGAGCTGGGCAAACACTTGATCGAACACTTCGTCTGGCTGCGCGCCGGACATGGCATATTGCTCATTAAAGATAAAGAAGGGCACACCCTGCACGCCTTGCTTGCTGGCGTCAGCCGCCGCTTTTTCAATGTGCGCCTTTAAGTCTTCGCGTTGGACGAGCTCAAAAGTCTCCGCGCGATCGAAGCCATGCACTTCCGCCAAATCGGCCAGGAAATCTGGATCTGAAATATCAACAGCTTTCAAATAATTGGCGCGGCTAAGGGCCAGTGCAATATCCTGCTGCTTGTCTTTCTCTTTGGCGATGGCAATCAAAATCTGCGCCCGCTGTGTCGGGTAACGCGTTTCTTGCTTGCGCATATCCAACTCAAGGCCGGCTTTCTTGCCCTCTTCTTCCAGACGGTCCCACATATCATCTGGCGCTTGGCCATATTTCAATTCCAGCACCTGTCGAGCATTTTCGCCGCCTTCAGGGGTGTTCGGGTCCAGCAAATAGGCGTGATGGGTCAGTTCCAGCTCCACATCTGGATCAAGGCGTTTCAACGCCTGATCAAAACGGGTTAGCCCCACCAAACACCACGGACAGGCCGGGTCTGAAAAGAGGTCGATTTTTATTTTTTTTGGACATAGAAGGCTCCGTGATTCGTTGCCCTAGCCTAAGCGGTTTGAAAGAGGCTGACAAATCGCAGCTGGCTTATGTTGACGCGCGTCACTTACCGTTTATCGGCAATGCGCTAGGCGTAAAATCACCCCGACATGCCAGCATATCGGCTTGAAACGCCTGACGCTCTGCTTCAGTCAAATTATGATAATTCACAATCGATTCCACAATGTTCAGTTTGCGCTGCAAAGCGGGCTGCTGGAAATGTGTTACCAAATCAAACAAGGCCTCGTCCTGTTTGGTAATGCTGTACGACACCCCAAAATGCTCCAGCATGATATAAGCGGCAAACAACTCGGCAAAATCTTCAAACTGATTGTTGCGCCCATAAAAAGAGTTGAACCCAGCCTCATCAAGATCACGCAGTCTTTCGCTGGATTCTCCAACGCCCAAAATATCGGAGAATATGGCTTCATAACCGGCAAGGGCGTTTCGCGATTGATAGTCAGACTTATTCAACGCTTGGTGCGCAAACTCACAATGGAAGAACCCCAAATTCGGCCGACTATTAAAGGCCGCATTGGTATCGATGATGTGGCCCAGTTCATGAATAAGCACGCTGGCAAACGAATATCTTAAACCCCAGATGTTCGGCTCTGTAAATTTCAGGACCATCTCAAGGTCGCTGCCATCTTCGAAATAACGGGATTCATCACTCAACCAAGTCCATCGATATTGCGTTGGCGGAAGAGCCTCCTCATTTTTCCTTAAAAGCAAATAGAACAGCTTCTGCCGATCAAAATAGATCGTGGTACCACGCACAAATGCAACAGTGCCCGTCAGGTGATAATTCTTCACAACTCGAATTTCATCCACGGCACAAAACGCATCTTTGATGATGCGCGGTGACTTTTCAAAAACCAAATCAAATTGTGGTTCAACCGGGTATGCGGCATAGCTATCAGTAAGAGGCCCACACCTGTCTTGAAAAGGGAATTCGGCATAGCAAATCTTTTTTTGAGGGCGCTGTATCGCATACTTCAGCGGAGGCTGGCGATATTGCAGCCACACAAACGAACACGGCGCAAGCGAGGCGCACAAAGGTTCTAAAAATCATATAAAGGTCCCCTTTATAGTATCAGACCTCATCATTCACCTTTCAAGTTCACTGCATCCCGCATCAGCCGCACATTGGAGCTCACGCGATCCTTTTTCGGATCTGTATCCGTCCAGTAAAGGGTGTGTGTGACAAACCGGGATTTGGTGCCAAAGCGCTCATAAGTCATCTCAACATTCTGGTCGAGAATGCCCTGACCGAACCGCCCAGCGCCGCGCAAAGGCCCGCCCAACACATCACCTTGCCAGAAGAAGAAGGGGTTGTGCTCATCATAAAAATTAGTCCACCGCACCGCAGAAAACACGGCCCCGTGATGGGCATAGGCGTTCTTTGCATCCACTGCCCATTCCGTACGCGTTTTCGGGATCGGTTTGTCCGCGGCAAAGTCGATGGGGTCGTTGGAATAAAGCACGCCAAAATCATCGTTGAACACTTGTGGCGGTGAAGTGGGAAACAACCGTTCTTTTTTTCAGTTTGCCAAAGTTGACCGCGCCGCGCGCCAGTAAAAATTGTGCGTGGCTCAGCGGCGACCCTGCGGTGATAAAGTCAGTGATTTTCCAGTAGGCATTGCTTTTGCGACCATCTTTACGCGGCACGGTGCCCTGCGCACGAATGGCGTCTGACACATTCGATTGCGCCGCACAATAGCGCTGCAAATCCTGATCAGACCACCGCTTGATGCCATATTTTTGGTTCAGCTCCAGCACCAAATGGTCATAATTGGCCAGCGCCTGCCGCACCTGCTTGCCCGGCGGATTTTCGTTGGTCGGCCCCAGCTCCTCCCACAACAGGTGCAAGATGTCGTAAGCCACCACAGACCCCAGCGAGTGCGCCACAATGACGATCCGCTCATAGGCAGGGTCTTCATGCAGACGCCGCAGCAATTGCAACCCTCGATCGCGCACCAAATGTCGCCCGGCCACAGTATCCGGATGTGCCCCCAAATAGCCGGCAACATCTCCCAGATAGGCAGAAAAATCAACGAGGTGGCGATGGACAGCAAAATGGTAAAACTCACCACCAGCGTGCGCAGGGTCAAATCCTCTGTGAGGAAAATAAGATAGTAGGTCACCAACCCAATCAACGCATAGCTTGGCCATCGCAACAGCCAGCGCAAAGAGTTTATGCGCGCGGCCACCATGATCATCAGGGCCAGGCAGACCAACCCCAAAAAGCTGACTCCTGGCACGCTGAACCGCGCTTGTTTGGCGGCTTCAGACCAGAAATCAATGTCAAATTGTGTGGCCACGCCCAAAAACACAACGCTGAACATCACCCACAAAATCAAAACCACCAGAAAGCAAAGCGCGGTCCAGGGCCAAACCATGCGCTCCAACACATATTCGGGCCGCACCTTGATCACGCGCATCAACCAGCGCCAAAGATTTTTCAGTTTCGCATTATCCAAAATGTCGGCGTAATAAAATTCAAAAAAGTCAGTGCGGCACCCATCCTGCATGGCGGGCGTGGTGATGCGCTGCAAATCATGGCTACCGGTTTTGATGTCCGGCACGATCCAGCTTTTATTGCCGTCTTCATCGCTATTTTGCGGGTCATCCAGCGCAATGGTTTCATCCGTGGTCCACAGGGCGTCGACAATGGTGCGCATGGTGCCCATGGGGCGCTGTTCGCCCATGCCGTGCACCACCACAACTGCTTGTTTCCTACGTGTCATTCTGGCCCTGCCCCAATGTCAAATCTTACTCTTCGGAATCGGCTAGGATCCCGTTGGCTGCATTATCATGCAAACGCGCCAAGAGATCAAAAAGCATTTTCTGCTCACCGTCATCCATGCCCGTCATTAAGATCTGATTGATTTGAAGATAGAATGTCGAAAGCGTGCGCTTGCTCTCGCCCTTAGCGGTCAAGAATAATTGTGTCGCGCGCTTATCCTTGGCGTTCACCCGCTTTTCCAACCAGCCCGCTAATTCCATGCGGTCCGTAAGCCGGGACATGGCGGGCAATGCATTATTGCTGAATTGACACAAGGTGCCCACGCTCATCCCGTCATGTTGCCACAGGCACTCAGCACCACCCATTGCTGCAGCGTTAAATCATGGGGTGCCAGCAATTTGTTGGCCAATTGATTGACCCGTGCGCTGGCGTGCATAACGACCCGCCCAATGGATTTTGGCGGGGCAATATGTGTTTCTTTTGTCGTTGGCATCAGCAACTTCACCTTTATGTTTACATGTAAACATTATTAGTTTACATGTAATATAAGTTAGTAATCGAATGGAGCATCTCATGTCAATTCATCACGAGTCGGTCACACACTATTCGCGCCCTGCCCGCTGGTTGCACTGGAGCATCGCTGCACTTTTGATTTTGACCTTTGCGCTCGGTGTGTTTCTCGACAACACCAGCGGGGATGGTGTCAAATTCCTGCTGATTAAATTTCACGCTCCGTTTGGTATATTGGTGGGCATATTGACTTTGGTGCGCACCTATTATGCGTTCAAACACCCGCGGCCTTTGCCCGGTCCAAGTTGGTCACCATTAGTGAAATGGGCGTCGAAAATCACGCATATCCTGCTGTATGTATTGCCCTTGGGATTGGTGGTTTCCGGCATCGGGACTATGGCCCTATCGGGCCTCAGCGAAATGCTCATTTCTGGACGGACAGAAGTTTGGCCAGGCATGAAAGATGTGCTGCCTCGTCAAGGCCACGGCATCACGTCAAAGCTCCTACTCGCGGCAATTGTGTTGCATATCGCGGGCGCGATCTACCACCACTGGGTCGTCAAAGACAATCTTATCTCTCGGATGACCGCAAATAAATAACACTACCGCGGCGGCTATTTTAGTGAGGGCAATTTGCGCTTGCACCTCTAGCCACTAGAGCATTTATACATAACGCACAAAACCAAAGGTGCGTTATGAACAACAAAGCATATGTGGCTGAAACTCCGATATTGAACTTTCAATCGCCAGCCATCCAAAACCTCATCCGAGCACGAAACTGGCAGGATTTGTCAAGCCTCGACAAAATTGGCGCCGCCTATGCCTTTGTGCAAAACGAAATCAACTTTGGCTATAACCGCGCTGACAACATCCCCGCAAGCAAAGTGCTGGAAGACGGCTATGGGCAGTGCAACACCAAGGGCACACTGCTAATGGCGCTGTTACGCGGCCTAAATATCCCTTGCCGCCTACACGGGTTCACCATAAAAAAAGTCACTGCAGCGTGGCGTGGTGCCAGAATTGATATATGCCATCGCCCCAGACGATATTTTGCATTCCTGGGTAGAAGTTCAAGTGGATGACAAATGGATAAATCTCGAAGGCTTCATACTCGACGCACTGTTTTTGAAACAGATACAGACAAAGTTTGAAGGCCAATCTAGCCTTTGCGCCTACGGCGTCGGTACCGACTGTTTGGAGAACCCGCCAGTCAACTGGCGAGGCAGCGATACTTACATCCAGCGCACGGGCATCAACAATGATTTCGGCACATTCGATAGCCCTGACCAACTATATGCCGAACATATGCAGGCCTTTGTCGGTTTTAAAAACTGGCTCTATCAAAACTTCATTCGGCATTGGATGAACCGCCGCGTGGCCCAAATACGAGCAGGCAAAGTGCCGCCAATACCGCCCAACAAAAAGGGCGCATAAAGCGCCCTTTTCAAAGTCCAAAGCTCAAGGTTAGATCTAGTGATCAAATGCTTTCACAATATCTTCGGTCATTTTCTTGGCATCGCCAAACAACATCATGGTGTTATCGCGGAAGAACAATTCATTCTGAACCCCCGCATAACCGGCAGACATGCCCCGCTTCAAAAACAGAACCGTGCCCGCATTTTCCACATCCAGAATTGGCATGCCGTAAATGGGTGACGCCTTGTCGGTTTTCGCCGCCGGGTTGGTCACGTCGTTGGCACCAATCACAAAGGCCACGTCCGCTTGCTGGAATTCTGAGTTGATATCTTCCAACTCGAACACTTCGTCATAAGGCACATTGCTTCGGCCAACAACACGTTCATGTGGCCCGGCATACGCCCGGCCACTGGGTGAATAGCATATTTCACTTCAACGCCTTCGGCTTTGAGCAAATCAGCCATTTCCCGCAAGGCGTGTTGGGCTTGCGCCACGGCCATGCCGTAACCTGGCACGATCAACACTTTCGACGCGTTTTTCATCAAGAACGCCGCATCATCCGCCGCACCAGATTTCACCGGACGTGTTTCCTCTTCACCGCTTGCTGCTGCAGAAGAGTCTGAACCAAAGCCACCAAGGATCACCGAGATAAAGCCACGGTTCATCGCCTTACACATAATGTAGGAGAGGATCGCCCCGGAAGAACCAACCAGCGCACCAGTGATAATCAGTGCCGTGTTGCCAAGGGTGAAACCAATGCCAGCTGCCGCCCAACCTGAATAGGAGTTGAGCATAGACACAACCACAGGCATATCCGCGCCACCAATCGGGATGATCAGCAAGCCACCTAAAACAAGGGCCAGAATGGTGATCAACCAGAAGTAGATCGGATCGGCGGTTTGCACAAACACGACAACCAAAACCACCAACGCCACCGCAATCGCGATGTTGATCATATGCCGCGCGGGCAGCATGATCGGCGCGCCAGACATGCGGCCATCCAGTTTCAAAAACGCGATCACAGAGCCGGTAAAGGTCAAGGCACCAATCGCGGCACCAAGGCTCATTTCAACAAGCTCACCCCATGAATATCACCGGGTACGCCAATGCCAAACGCCTGCGGTGCGTAGAGCGCCGCAGCGGCCACAAAAACGGCAGCCAAACCCACGAGCGAGTGAAACGCCGCCACCAATTGTGGCATAGATGTCATAGGCACCCGACGAGCGATCACCGCACCAATGCCGCCACCAATGGCAATACCGCCAATGATCAGGCCAACGGCCAGCGGGTCTTTCGGCCCCGCAACCAGCAAGGTCGTGACGACCGCGATGGCCATCCCGATCATACCAAAATTATTACCCTGACGCGCTGTTGTCGGATGCGACAAGCCCCGCAACGCCATGATAAACAAAACCCCAGCGGCCAGATATAGAAGGGCCGCAATATTTGCAGAAATCATAATGGATTATCCCTTCTTCTTGTACATCGACAGCATGCGCTGCGTGACGAGAAAGCCGCCGAAAATATTGATGCTGGCCAATATGAGCGCAATAAAGCCAAACCAGCGGGCTGGTCCTTGGTCTTCAACCAAAGAAATGCCCACAGCCAGCAACGCGCCCACCACGATCACAGAAGAGATCGCGTTGGTCACAGACATCAAAGGCGTGTGCAATGCAGGCGTTACGCTCCACACCACATAATAACCCACGAAAATCGCCAAAACGAAAATCGCAAAGCGGAAGGTAAACGGATCAATCGTGCCTTCTGCAGCCGCGCCTGACGCTGCCGCGGCACCGCTTGCCAAAAATTCCATCAAAACCATTTACGCCTCCTTCTTTTCAACAAAGGCTGAATGCACAACGGCCCCATCCCTTGAAAGATTTGTGGCCACAACCAACTCATCTTCCCAATTAATCGCCAGTTCTTGTTTTTCCTTGTCGATCAAGGTTTCAAGGAAGGCATAAAGGTTCTTGGCGTAAAGCTGAGAGGCAGATGCGGCCAAACGGCTCGGCAAGTTTTCATAGCCAATGACTTTCACGCCCTTGTGGTCAACCACTTCGCCGGCTTTGGACACTTCAACATTGCCGCCGCGCTCAACCGCCATATCAACAATGACCGAACCGGTGCCATGCTTTCAACCATTGCCTTGGTGATCAGCTTCGGTGCCGGACGGCCCGGAATAAGCGCTGTGGTGATCACAATATCCTGCTTAGCAATATGCGCTGAAACCAGTTCAGCTTGCTTGGCTTGATATTCCTTGCTCATCTCTTTGGCATAGCCGCCAGCGGTTTCCGCTTGCTTGAACTCGTCATCCTCAACGGCAACAAATTTACCGCCCAAGGACTCGACTTGTTCTTTCGCCGCAGGCCGCACATCAGTGGCGGACACTGCCGCGCCCAAACGCTTGGCGGTCGCAATCGCTTGCAACCCGGCAACGCCTGCACCCATTACAAAGGCTTTGGCTGGACGGATTGTGCCCGCCGCCGTCATCATCATGGGGAACGCGCGGTCAAAGGCGTAGGACGCCTCAATCACGGCCTGATAGCCCGCAAGGTTTGCCTGTGAGGACAGCACGTCCATCACCTGCGCCCGCGTGATCCGCGGCATAAATTCCATGGTGAACAGCGCATAGCCCGCTTTCGCCAATGCCCCGATTTCTTTTTCATGGCCAAACGGATCATGCATGCCCATCACTAAGGCGTTCTTTTTGGCCCCTTTGAGTTGCTCAACAGTGGGACGGCGCACCGTCAACACAATGTCAGCCCCCTTCACCGCCGTGGCGGCGCTGGTCGAAATGCTCGCACCAGCTTCTTTATAGTCTTTATCCAAAAGACGCGACGTTTCGCCCGCGCCTTTTTCTATTGCGACTTTGGCCCCAAGTCCCACATATTTGGCCACCACTTCCGGGGTGACCGCAACGCGGGTCTCGTTGGCTGTCTGTTCGCGCAAAACCGCTATTCTCATGCCAGTTCCTTCTTAGTTGCGCACATACAAGGTAATGCGCCGCCCCCCAACCAATCGCGGCACGATGATAGATTTGCCCCTATGCGTTAGGCGACAAATCCAAAATAAAGCCCAATCAAAACCACCGCGATAAGGATGGCTGACCATTTGGCCAACTGCAAAAAGCCGTGATATGTTTTGGATTGATCTTCATAAAGTTTTTCAGCTTCAGTGCTCATTTTCATCTCCAGTTATTTTGCTTGATCTAACGCTTCTAATTCGTCGATCAGGCCTTCAATCATACCCAGCCCAAGGGACCAGAAATTTGGGTCTTTTGCATCCAGCCCAAACGGGGCCAGCAATTCTGAATGGTGTTTCGAGCCGCCTGCTTTTAACAGTTCAAAATACCGCTCCGCAAATCCGTCTTCTGATTGTTGATATTTCGCATAAAGTGAATTCACCAAGCAATCGCCGAACGCATAGGCATATACATAAAATGGCGCGTGAATGAAATGCGGAATATATGACCAAAATGTCTCATACCCATCATTTAGCTCCACAGATGGCCCAAGACTTTCGCGGCTGGTATCTATCCAGATCTGATCCAGCTCTTCCGCGCGCAATTCCCCTTCACGGCGTTTGATGTGCACTGCACGTTCAAAACTATAAAACGAGATTTGCCGCACAACCGTATTCAGCATGTCCTCAACCTTACCTGCCAACAAGGCAAAGCGCTGTTCAGGGTTATCTGTCGCTTTCAAAAGCGAACGGAAAGTCAGCATTTCACCAAAAACGCTGGCGGTTTCCGCCAAAGTCAACGGCGTAGATGCCATCAACGGGCCCTGATCTGCTGCCAAAACCTGATGAACCCCATGGCCTAGCTCGTGTGCCAACGTCATCACGTCACGCGCCTTGCCCAAATAGTTGAGCATCAAATAAGGGTGGGCGCTCGGCACGGTCGGGTGGGCGAAGGCGCCCGGCGCTTTTCCGTCACGCACCGGCGCATCGATCCAACCGCTATTGAAAAAGGGTTGTGCAATTTCGGCGAGCTTTGGCGAAAACTCGCCATAGGCATCAAGCACCATTTTTTGGGCACTCGCCCAGTCAAACAACCGATCATCACTGGTCGGCAATGGCGCGTTGCGATCCCAAGCATTCAGCTTATCCTGCCCCAGCCATTTGGCTTTCATTTTGTAATAGCGATGCGACAAGCGTGGATAGCGTCGCGCACTGCTTTTTCCAGCGCGTCTACCACTTCCCGTTCAACGGAGTTGGCCATGTGCCGGCTGTCAGCAACATCCTCATAACCGCGCCAACGATCAGAAATCTCTTTGTCTTTGGCCAACACATTGGTGATGTGCGTAAACAAACGTTTGTTCCGACCCAACGTTTCCACCAAGCCCCCATAGGCAGCTTTACGTTTTGATTGGTCCTTGTCCGTCATCAGGGTTAGCGTTGGCTCAAGCGAAAGCTCCTCCCCATCCACATCAAACTTCAAGCTCGACATGGTCTCATCAAACAAACGATTCCAAGCAGATCGGCCGGTCACAGATTTATCGTGGAAAAGTTCCTCAACACGATCTTCAAGCTGATAGGGCTTGGCCTTGCGCAGCTCATCAAACCAAGGTTTGTAGCGGTTGAGTTTTACGTCTTTTTCCAAGGCCTTATCCAACACCGTATCGTCAATACGATTTAATTCCAGGGAGAAAAACAATAAGGGCGTTGAAAGCGTTGTCAGCTTTTCATTCAGGTCACCCATAAATTTAGCACATTCGCCATCAGCTGTGTTTTGCGCATATTGCAAATAGGCGAACGACCCGATCCGTCCCATCTTGTCCGAAAGGGCCTCAAATCGGTCAATTGTCTCAATCAAGCGCCCCTTCTTCGCCAGCTCTTCAAGTTTGCCTTTAAAGTCTTTTGCAAAAGCATTTGCTTCCTTTTCGCACCAGGCAAGATCTTTTTTTTAGCTCGGCGCTGTCGCGGCCCGAATATAAGTCAGACAAGTCCCACTCGGGCATCACCCCAAGTTTTTGGGCAAGATCTTCATTGCTCATGCAGCGGCCTTCCTTTTTGCCGTCAATTTGGCGCAAACCTTATCATATGCGCTTGGCTTGCCAAGACCGTATTGCGCCGCACCGTTCGACTGGACCCAGAACCCGCTGACTGCGGCCAAAAATAAATATCCTTAATTCACTGTTAAGAACTCGCACCTAGCCTGACCCAAATTAGGACAGTTTGTGATTCGACGGGCACTCACCCCGTCCAATAAGAGAGCTTATGGCCAATATTCTTGTTATTGACGACGATCCCATCCAATGCCGCCTTAGCAAAGAAATGCTCAAAGCCCATGGATATGAGCCCTTTATTGCCGAAAGCGGCGCCCAGGGTTTGTCTATTCTCGAGTCACAAAATATCCAAGCGGTAATCTTGGATTTGGTGATGCCTGAAATGGATGGCATGACTGTTCTGAGCGAAATGCGCGCCCGCAACTTCACTCAACCAGTGATTGTGCAGACAGCCCAACCCGCAGTTGAAAATATTATTTCTGCCATTCGATTGGGCGCCAGCGATTTTTTTCTCTAAGCCGATCGCACCGGAACGGATGATTATTTCGCTGCAAAATGCGCTCAAGCGCTTTGAATTAGAGAACTGCCTGCGCACTGAAACCCATCGGCAAAAAGGCGCGCTAAGCTTTAAAGATATGGCTGCAAAGTCGCCGCCCATGCAAAAATCAATTGCTCATGGCGAAAAAGCAGCTGCCACCCAGATCCCTGTCTTAATTGAAGGTGAAGCCGGCACTGGCCGCGATATGATGGCGCGAGCAATTCACCACCACACTAAGCGCAGCAGCAAGCCTTTTATCGCCCTCAATTGTTCAACACTCGACGAACATGAGCTGGATAAAATGCTGTTTGGCGGCGAGGGGCAAAAGAAAACCGCGTTTGAGCAAGCTCAAGGCGGCACACTTTATCTTGACGAAATCGGCGCGCTGCCTATGGACCTGCAAGGCAAATTGCTTGCCTTGTTCACCAGCAAAAAAACTAACCACCTCCGCTGATGATCATGCCCCACTTGATGTGCGCCTTATCTGCGCCACATCGAAACGCTTGCTCAATTTGACCAAGCAAAAGCAATTCCGCGAAGACCTTTATTACCGGCTAAACATTTTCCCCATTTATATGCCGCCTTTGCGTGACCGTGCAGAAGATATTCCTGACCTGATCAGCCATTTCGCAACCAAATTCTCGGTTGCTGAAGGACGTCGCATCGAGGGCTGCACCACAGAAGCGCTTATCATGCTCACCCAATATGAATGGCCTGGCAATGTGCGTCAGCTAGAAAATGCTATTTATCGTGCGGTCTTGCTGGCTGAAGACGGCCTGCTCACACCCAATGAATTTCCGCAAATCCAAACCTCGCTGCAAGGTGCCGAGAAACTACGTGCAGCCCTAAAATCCATGTCGCCACAGGCCGCGCCTAGTCATATTGATGCCGCTACGCCGCAGGTGACCCCGCTCAAGCCGAAAGCCAAGCCTGCTAAGGATCGTTTTTTAAATGAAGAGGGCCGGATCAACAATCTGGCACAAGTGGAAAAGGATTTGATTGAGTTTGCCTTGAAAAAGCACAATGGCAAAATGAGCGCTGTGGCACGCACTCTGGCATAGGCCGCTCGACCCTTTACCGAAAACTTAAAGAATATGGGCTGGAAACAGATCAGTCCAACGCCGCTTAACGCTTTTTTTTGCAACACTGGCAGAATTTCGTAAGGAATTTGTGGTAACAATTTCGCGAAACGCTTGGTGAGCAGGCCGTTCTTGGCTATAAACGGAGCGCGTCACGATTCTGGAAAATCTTCAGGCGTGAGGTGTTTTGGGATGAAAAAGGGTTTGAAATGCGCGGATTGAAGCTTGGTATTTTGACGGCAACAGCACTTGCCCTCCTGCCGTTATGCGCTGCACAAGCCCAACAGGTCATCAATATAAACGGGGTGGAAGCCACCCGCGTGGTGATTGGTCCGGCAACCAGCCCACTGGCTCAAACCATCAAATCTGGTTTGAAAGACGATTATTATAACGCGCGCGCCGGCACTCAGACCTGGCAGGACGCGCAAAAGCTTTACTATTTTTACGGTGAGCGCAATTTTGAACCCCTGTGGCTGGATCAAGACGGCGAAAAGCTTCAATTCTCTGACAAAGCAAAATCGATTATTGCCCTGTTTGAAAAAGCTGAGTTGGATGGCTTGCGCCCAAGCGATTATCTGACCGACGCGTTGGACTTGACCAATATTGAGAATGAGCCTGAGCGTCTCGCCGCTGTGGAAACTGCCTTTTCCCAAAGCGCCATCCGTTATGCCCAACATGCTGCTGGCGGCCGCATAAACCCGCGCAGCGTGTCACGCGCTATCAGCCTAAACCCCACCCGTATTGATGGGGCCAAAATGCTGATCGACTTGGTTCAATCCAGCGATCCTGCGGCGTTACTTTACAGCCTGCATCCCAGCCATCGTGAATTTGTGGCGTTGCGTAGTGAATTGGCCAAAAAGCTCGATGGTGTTCAAGAAGAACAAATCATCGTGCCCAATGGCAAATTGCTGAAGCTGGGCCGCACTGATGAGCGATTGCCCCTGTTGCGTGCGCGGTTGGAAGTTCCCGCAAACGATCCAGCAGATGAACTGGTATATGATCAGGCCATGGTTGACGCTGTGGAGGAATTCCAATCTACCCTCGGCCTTGTCCCTGATGGCGTGGTTGGTCCGGCGACCGTCGCCGCCCTTAACGGCGCAAATGGTGCCAGCGTTGAAGACATAGTTGCCAATATGGAACGTTGGCGGTGGATGCCGAAAGATCTGGGCGACTTTTTTTGTGTTCGTGAATGTGCCTGAATACCGCCTTGAAGTACGTTCAGGCGATACGGTACGCCACGCCACGCGTGTGGTTGTGGGCAAGCCAAAGCACGCTACACCGATTTTTTCTGATGAAATCGAACACATTGTGGTCAACCCCTATTGGAACGTGCCGCTTTCTATTACCCGAAATGAACTTTTGCCGTCAGCCAACGGCAACCCTGGCTATTTTGCCGCGCGCAACTATGAATTACTCGCCGGCGGCCGCGTGATTAACGCATCGAATGTGGACTGGGCCAATGTAAACCCTTCAAACCCGCCATTCCGCGTGCGCCAGCGCCCGGGCCGCGGCAACGCGCTGGGCCAGATTAAATTTTTGTTCCCGAACCAGCATTCGGTCTATTTGCACGACACGCCCTCCAAGAGCCTGTTTTCGCGTAGCTACCGCGCCTTCTCACATGGGTGCGTTCGGGTACACAATCCACTTGAATTTGCTGATGCACTATTGGCTTTTGAGCCAGATTTGGACTTGAATAAGATTAAATCCATGTTTGGTTCCAATGAACGTTGGAACAACCTAAAAACACACATCCCCGTCCATATCTCCTATTTCACGTTGCGGGTGAGCGGCGATGGTACAATTCGGTCCTATGGGGATGTGTACGGTCACCACCAACGCTTGATAAATTTGCTTGATAGCTAGACGCAAATATTCATTTTCTGTTTACCATATATTTAATTTAGTGAATTGTTTGGCGCACCGGTCGAGGTGCGCCTTTTTCATGCCATTTTGCTCCCTATATTGGTAGCTGGAGCAGTTGGCGGGGCAATTCTGACAGTTTTTGCTGTTGCTTGCTTATCGTTAATAAAGTCTAATCAAGTTTGGTATATTCTGAGCCAACAAGTTGTGACTGGTGACGAAAATAGGCATGAAAACAGTGTCGGGGAAATCAGTATTGAGTTGGTCTGATTGTTTGCGGCGTGCCGCAGCAACATTATTAGTGGCGGCTTTGCTGGCACCCTTTTCGGTTGTGCCAAGTTTTGGTGCGGGCGATCGCACCCTTTATCTCCACTACACGCATACTCGCGAAACCGCTAAAATCACCTTTAAGCGCAACGGCCGCTACGACAAAAAAAGGCCTCGCCCAACTCAACCATTTTTTGCGCGATTGGCGTCGCGACGAACCCACCAAAATGGACCCGCGCCTGTTTGATCTGATCTGGGAAGTCTATCAAGAAGTTGGCGCGAGAAAACCTATCCATGTGGTCTCGGCCTACCGTTCGCCCAAAACAAATGAAATGTTGCGCGCCCGATCTTCTGGCGTCGCCAAAAACTCGAACCATACGCGCGGTCTGGCTATAGATTTTTTTCATTCCCGATGTACCTATATCTAAATTGCGTCAGGTCGCGATGCGCAAACATGTGGGCGGTGTTGGCTATTACCCATCATCTGGCAACCCGTTTGTGCATTTGGATACGGGCAGCGTCCGCGCTTGGCCACGTATGACCACCGCGCAGCTAAAACGAATTTTCCCTAAAGGCAAAACCATGCACATCCCGTCAAATGGTGTGCTCTTGTCAAAAGCGGGCTATGCCGCGGCCAAAGCGGAATGGTCGAAATGTCGTCAATTACCATGCGGTGGCGGCACGCGCGTTGCCTCACTGTCGGGCAATGATGATGATGGAAACAAAACGACATTGATGGATATGCTGTTTGGCGGCGATGATGACGAAACCCCAACAGATAACTCACCGCGTGAAACAACGGTAAAATCTACACCAATTCGGGTGGCCGCCTTGTCTGGCTTGCCCCCTGCGCGTCCCAATCTGTCTGGTGAGACACTCGCCAACCCTGAGCTGGTTGTTGCGGACGTCGTAACTCCGCCGTCCAAGCCAGTACAATTGGCTGCCCTCACCAAAGCTTCTGCGAACGTAGCACCAGAGCCTGCCTCTCGGTTTGCTGTTGCCAACGACGGCGGCAGCGAAGCAATTGTGCCGCCTGCTGCGCGTCCTCTGATCGAAGAACCGGGCCGAGACCCCCTTGCGCCTTTGCGCGTGGCATCGTTGGGCAATGCCAGTGCCACCGACGCAGGCCAGCAATCTGATGCCGGCGGGCTATTTGCAGCCTATGCACCGCTGCCCGAGCAAACCGAAGACGCGCAAAAAGCGCTTGAAGGCATTCTGACCCGCAATGCTGAACAGGCAAAACCAGCACCTGCGCCAGAGGACCAAATGGACAATCTGCGCAAAAGCCTCAGCACCGCATCACTCACACCGAATCTGGACGAGTTTGGGAAATTATTGCAAAACACCAGAAAGCCCAACACCAAGCCTAGCTTTGATCCGTTGCGTTACAGCTTAACTCAGCGCCGTGGCGAGCTGGTCGCACCAGACCTTGAGCATGTGTTGGAAATGCTTACCGACCAAACCAGATTGACAGATCCGCAGTTCGCTGTGCTATTCGAACCGGATCAATCAGATCTAGATCCTAGTGTCGTGATGGGCAACAAAAGCCAACTTGGTTTTGATAACAATCTGACCCCACAGCAAGTCAGCTTCAACCAATTCGGCGGCTAATCGCCGCATATTCGCCGCAAAAACAATTAAATTGGTTCTAATTCGGGTGCAGGGAGTTGCCTGTTGCCCGAACTCTGATAAACCAGTTCAACGCAGCTCGCCAGATTAGGCGGCGCGAACCTTGCATGACATTTAAATGAGGTAGCGGTGACCAAGCGCCCTGAAACGCCCCTATTAGACAGCATTACGGAAATAGCGGATCTCCGTGCGATCCCCCGAAACCAATTGGCTCAGTTGGTCGATGAAGTGCGGGCGGAAATGATCGACGTTGTGTCAGAAACGGGCGGCCATTTAGGCGCGGGCCTGGGTGTGGTCGAGCTCTCTGTAGCGCTACACCACGTGTTTAACACACCCGACGACAAGATCATTTGGGATGTGGGCCACCAGGCCTATCCGCACAAAATCCTCACGGGCCGTCGCGAGCAAATGCGTACGTTGCGCAAAGAAAATGGTTTGTCCGGCTTCACCAAACGCAAAGAAAGCCCATTTGACCCATTTGGCGCGGGCCATTCCTCTACCTCCATTTCGGCGGGCTTGGGCATGGCTGTGGCCGCCGAGTTGAAGGGCGAAAAGCGCAACATCATTTCAGTGATTGGCGATGGCGCCATGTCGGCGGGCATGGCCTATGAAGCCATGAACAATGCAGGTGCCATGGACGCGCGCCTGATCGTAATTCTCAACGATAATGACATGTCGATCGCGCCACCCACAGGTGCCATGAGCGCCTATTTGGCGCGACTGGTCTCGGGTAAAACTTATCGCTCTATTCGCGAGACAGCCAAGCAATTGTCAGAACATTTGCCGCGCTTCTTTTCAGAAAAAGCACGGCGCACCGAAGAATATGCCCGCGGCTTTTGGACCGGCGGCACCTTGTTTGAAGAACTGGGCTTTTATTATATCGGGCCTGTCGATGGTCATAATCTCGATCATTTGCTGCCCATTCTCGACAATATCCGCGATACCGACACCGGCCCGATCCTTATCCACGCGGTCACCCAAAAAGGCAAAGGCTATGGCCCTGCTGAAGACGCAGCTGATAAATATCATGGTGTTTCAAAATTCAATGTGATCACGGGCGCACAATCCAAAGCCCCGGCAAACGCCCCGTCTTACACGGGCGTGTTCGCTGAAAGCTTGATCCAGGAAGCCCGCAATGACGATAAGATTGTCGCGGTCACGGCCGCCATGCCCTCGGGCACCGGGCTCGACAAATTCGCCAAAGAATTTGCCGACCGCACCTTTGATGTCGGCATCGCGGAACAACATGCGGTGACATTCTGTGCGGGCCTCGCGGCGGAGGGATTGTCGCCTTTCTGTGCGATTTATTCCACATTCCTACAGCGCGGCTATGACCAGATTGTCCATGATGTGGCGATTCAGAACTTGCCCGTACGCTTCGCTATTGACCGTGCTGGCTTTGTCGGCGCTGATGGCCCCACCCACTCCGGCGCCTTTGATACCGCCTATTTGGGCGCGATCCCCAATATGGTGTTGATGGCCCCCGGTGACGAAGCCGAGTTGCGCCATATGGTGACCACTGCCGCCAAGTTTGACGAACACCCCATCGCCCTGCGCTATCCGCGCGGTGAAGGCGTCGGCGTTGATCTGCCCGCTCAAGGGCAAATGCTCGAAATCGGCAAAGGCCGCATCATCCGCGAAGGTAAATCCGTTGCCTTGCTGTCGTTTGGTGGCCGCTTGGCCGAAACCATGGCCGCGGCAGAAATTCTAGTCGGTCTCGGCTTTAATCCGACCATTGCCGATGCGCGGTTTGCCAAACCGCTTGATACCGACTTGGTTGAGAAACTGGCGAAAAACCACGAGGTTTTGCTCACCATTGAAGAAGGGTCTGCAGGTGGTTTTGGCTCGTTCGTCCTGAGCCATCTGGCGCAAAATGGTCTGCTCGACAATGGCCTGAAAGTGCGCCCCATGTTTATCCCTGATCACCATTTTGATCAGGCCAGCCAAACCAGCATGTACAAGAGCGCTGGGCTGGACCGCAATGCCATCGCCGCCACGGTGATGCGCGCTTTGGGCAATGAAAAAGCCGCCAATCAAGTGATGACTGGCGGCCTGTAAATCACACTATCGAAGGGCGCTTACGCCTGCCCTTCGCCCTCATCAGGGCCATCTTCATAATAATCTGGCGCAGGGATCATGCCCAGCGCATGCTTATAAAGATCAAGCACCGCTTCTTGTTCTTGGCGTTCGTGGGCTTCTTGCTTGCGCAATTTGACCACCTGACGCATGACTTTCACGTCATATCCGTTGCCCTTTGCCTCGGCATAGACATCACGAATATCGTCAGAAATTGACTTCTTTTCTTCTTCCAGTCGCTCAATGCGTTCGATATAGGCACGCAATTGTTCGCGGGCGACGCTAGTTTGTCCCATGACATTTATTTCCCGAGCAATTAAATTTGCCCTATGTGACGCAAATCACTGGTCGAACGCAACCGCCAATAATCAATTTCCCCCAATCTGATTAAACCTCAATCTCTACAGCCGAACCAATATGTTTAAATCGGGTCTGCATAAAGGTAAAAACCGCCACAGAACCGTCCAATAATGGGTATAACAATTGACACAAATCTCCCAATAGCTACAACTCATGGGGTCGTGACCTTGTTTTTTTGAAACCAAAAAAAATGCCAGTGCGCTTCGCGTTAATCGCAATGATTTGCCTGTCCCTATTTGTCGCCTTGCCTGTCGGTGTGGCCAAAGCGGATTTACGCGTGTGCAACCAAACTGAGAATCGAGTGGCCATTGCCATCGGCTTTAAAGCTGAAAATGGCTGGCAGTCCGAGGTTGGTGGATCGCAGAAAAAGAGAGCTGCGCCTGGTATTTAATGGCCCGTTGAACGAACAGCCCTCGCAATTTTTCTATCTCCACGCTGTGGATGATGTGAGCGGCGGCATTTGGGGCGGGCGCATATTTATGTGCACCCGTGATAAAGCGTTCACAATTTTTGGCGAAAAGGACTGTCTGGCGCGCGGCTATGAACGGACCGGCTTTATGGAAGTCGACACCGAGAACAATACGGATTGGACAGTTCAGCTCACCGAAACTGATCTGCAACCCCTGGAGACACAATGAGACGCCAACGCAAAGTAAAAATTCTGGCCACCCTAGGCCCTGCTTCAAACAATGTAGACACAATTGAACAATTGGCGCGTGCGGGCGCAGATCTCTTCCGCATCAATATGAGCCATGCCAGCCATGATGTGCTGAATGAAACCATGGCCAACATTCGTAGCGTCGAACAAAAAGTGAAACGCCCGATCGGCGTGTTGGTCGATTTACAAGGCCCCAAATTGCGTGTTGGTGGCTTTGAGGATGGCTCTGTACAGCTGGCCACGGGCGACATAATAACGTTTGACCAGTCAGACGCGCCGGGCACAAAAGATCGAGTTGAGCTACCCCACCCAGAGATTTTTGAATCCATCAAGCCAAATCACAAATTGCTATTGGACGATGGTAAAATTGAACTCATTGCCAAAAAATGCAGCGCCACTGAAATCGAATGCGAAGTGGTGCATGGCGGCAAATTGTCAAATCGAAAAGGCGTGAGCTACCTAACACCTTGCTGGGCGTCGGCGCGCTCACGGAAAAAGACCGCGCTGACTTGGTCGCGGGTTTGGATGCTGGTGCCGACTGGGTTGCTCTTTCTTTCGTGCAGCGCCCAGAAGATATTATCGATGTGCGCAAAATCGTTCAGGGACGCGCTGGCGTGTTGGCAAAAATTGAAAAGCCACAAGCCATCGATCAGCTCGAAGAAATCATCAAGCTATCTGATGCGATTATGATTGCCCGCGGCGACCTTGGGGTTGAAATGCCCTTGGAAACCGTGCCCGGCCTGCAAAAGCGCATGATCCGCATGTCGCGGCAACAGGGCAAGCCCGTCGTTGTGGCGACCCAAATGCTCGAATCCATGATCAACACCCCGGTGCCGACACGGGCCGAAGTGTCCGATGTGGCCACTGCCGTTTTTGAAGGTGCTGACGCAGTGATGCTCTCTGCTGAATCTGCAGCAGGAGACTATCCAGTCGAAGCCGTGGCCACTATGAACAAAGTGGCTGTTGCAGTGGAAAACGATGTTCTTTATCAGGGCATTATTCGCCGGCAGGAAATCAGCCCGGATGCGACCGCTGCCGATGCAATTTCGGCCGCAACACGTCAAGTGGCAGAGACATTGGATCTGGCCGCCATCGTTTGCTACACATCATCTGGCTCAACTGGCCAGCGTGTATCGCGCGAGCGCCCAGAAAAACCAATCATTGCCCTTTCCCCCAAAGATTCCACGGTTCGCCGCCTTTCCCTCGTTTGGGGCCTGCACTGTGTGCGCACAGAGGACGCCGTGAATTTGGATGATGTTGTGGATCGTGCTTGTTCCATCGCCTATCGCGAAGGCTTTGCCCGTCCCGGCGACCGCGTGGCCATCACAGCAGGCGTGCCGCTGGGCACACCTGGCGCCACCAACATGTTGCGCATTGCCTTTGTCGGCCAAGATGGGGTGGGCTCTTCATAAGCCCCCTACTCGATTGCATCAAAAATGCCCGCCACGCTGCGGGCATTTTTTTTGGCGCTCAGGCGTTCAAAAAACCTTGGGTCAATGCCGCAACGTTGCGGCCCAAATCGTCCACCGCATATCCCCCTTCCATCACAAACAGTCGGTACGTTTGCCTTTTTCAAAAGGGCACCAATCGCGGGCATATCTGCTCGGTCAGTTTAAATTGCGAAATTGGATCGCCTTCAAAAAAATCGACCCCCAATGAAATCACCAAATAGTCGGGCGCATAGCTGTTGATCTCCGCAAGCGCAGTTTCAATGGCTGACATCAAAGCATCTGCCGTTGTGCCAAGTGGCAACGGGTAATTGAAATTATGGCCAAGGCCCTCGCCAACGCCCTTTTCATCCGCATGCCCTAGAAAGTAAGGATATTCCTCCATCGGGTCCGCATGCACCGACAAAAACTGCACATCCGCCCGATCATAAAAGATAGACTGGGTGCCATTGCCGTGATGATAATCGACATCGAAGATCGAGACACGCTGCGCGCCCTGATCGCGCAAATATTGCGCCGCGATCGCAGCATTGTTGAAAAAACAATAGCCCCCATAGTAATCCTTGCCCGCATGGTGCCCTGGCGGCCGACAAAGCGCAAACGATGACTGATCACCCAACATCAGCGCTGACGCCCCGTTCAACGCGCTCTGCGCTGACGCATAAGCCGCACCATAGGTCTTGTCGGTCAGCGGCGTGCCGGCATCAAATGAATAATGGCCCAATTTGCCGTCCAAATGGTTGGGCACCCGGTCTGTGCGAAAATCACGGCCCGGCCAGACAAAGGGAAACCCCTCGCCCGTGCGACCCTCTTTCGCCCACAGGATGCCGAACTCAGCCAGAAACTCGATATAGGCGCTATCATGGACACGCGCGATGGGATCGACACCAAAATCCTGCAGCGATGCGCGTTCGATTTGCGACAGCGCCGTGAGCGCCTCAAAGATCATTTCTGCGCGCTTAGGAATCTCCACCGCATCCACCAGTTTACCGTCCGATATTTCTTTTTTTTCGGATCGTGGGTCAATTGCGTAGGGGAAAAGAACAGCTGCATAAAGCCTCCGGCTGCACAAAAGAAAAGGTCGGCGACAAGCACCGACCTTAAACTTTAATAACAGTGTGTAAAGCGCTTAGCCCTGACGAGCTTTGAACCGCTTGTTCACCTTGTTGATGATATAGATGCGACCGCGACGGCGTACGACCTTATTGTCGCGATGCCGGGTGCGCAACGCCTTGATGGAATTTTTAATTTTCATTCCGGTCACCCTTCACATTCATAAAAATAGGCGCCGCCGGCGCCAAATAAGTTGGCTGGAAACTATGAAGAAAAAGCCCCCTTGTCAACGCCCAATTACAGCAAATGGCTGAATCTCTCCCGAGTATTTTTGAAATCCTTGCCAAATGCGTTGGGGCGCGATCTCTCGCGCCCCTTATTTCACGTTATGATCAGCTTTTCCAGCTCATCATGCTCAGCCACATAATGGCCGGGTTTCACTTCGTCCAATCGCGGCACATAGTCGAGCTGATTGGCCTCAATCTTGGACGGCATAAACCGCAGCTTTGCTGTTGGGTCCAATGGCGAGGGCAATTCACCCGGCAGTTTGATCCGTTCGCGCGAACGCTCCAACTTTGGATCAGGAATCGGCACCGCCGAAATCAACTGCTTTGTGTAAGGATGCCGTGGATCTTTATAGATCTCATGACGATCCGCCAGTTCCACAATACGCCCAAGATAAAGCACCATGATCCGGTGAGAAATCTCTCGCACCACAGACAAATCGTGGGAGATGAACAGCAAGGAAAGATCGAAATCTTCCTGCAAATCCATCAACAGCTCGATGATTTGTGCCTGAATGGATACGTCCAAGGCAGAAACGGCCTCATCGCACACCACCAGCTTGGGCTCCATGATCATTGCCCGCGCAATGCCCACACGCTGGTTTTGCCCACCGGACAATTCGTGCGGATAGCGGTTGATCATATGCTGGGGCAACCCAACACGTTCCATGATCTTCGCCACTTTCACTTTCATGTCCTTGCGCGACATATCTGGCCGGAAGGTTTGAAGCGGCTCCATAATGGAATCGGCAATGGTCATGCGCGGGTCCAAGCTCGCCAAGGGATCTTGAAACACGATTTGCAGATCTTTGCGCTTTTTGTTCAGCTCTTTCCGGTTCAAACCAGAAAGCGGGCTGCCCAGCCAACTCACCGCACCAGCGGTCGGTGGAATAAGCTGCAACACAGCCCTGGCCAGCGTGGATTTGCCACAACCACTTTCGCCCACAATGCCCAAGGTTTCCCCCGGACGCAGGGTGAAGGTCACGCCATCAACGGCTTTCAGCGGCACCCGTTTCGGCCACCAGCCTCATTGATCTTGATGTCGAATTCAACCCGCACATCATCAACCGTCAAAAACTCCTGATCGCGGCCCTTTTCGTCATATTCTTTGAGCTTGCGGTTGGTGGCTTTGTCTGGTTGGTCGATCCGCGGCATCGCATCCAACAACATTTTTGTGTAGTCGTGCTTCGGCTCATAAAAGATTTCGTCAGCGGTACCTTCTTCCACATAAACGCCATCCTTCATCACCTGAATGCGGTCACACATCCGTGCCACCACACCCATATCGTGGGTGATCAGGGCGATTGCTGTGTTGCTATCTTTCTTCAACTCGTCCATCAAATCGAGAATTTCAGCCTGAACGGTCACGTCCAACGCGGTGGTTGGCTCGTCAGCAATCAGCAATTCAGGCTCGCACAACATGGACATGGCGATCATCACCCGCTGCCGCATACCACCCGAAAGCTCGTGCGGATATTGCTCCAAACGCTGTTTCGCATCTGAGATCCGCACCCGTTCCAGCCATTCAAGGCTTTTCCGTGCCGCGTTTTCGCCGCGCACATCCGTATGCAGCTTCAACACCTCGGTCATCTGTTCGAGAACGGTCATGTGCGGTGTGAGGCTGGTCAAGGGATCCTGGAAGATCATGGTCATATATTTACCACGGATCTTGTTCAGCTGCTGCACCGGCATCCCCAAAATGGATTTGCCATGGAACAGAACATCACCGGTTGCGATGCCGTTGTTGGCCAATAGCCCCATCGCGGTCATAAAGGTCTGGCTTTTGCCGGACCCAGATTCACCGACGATACCGAGACATTCGCCGCGATTAATGTGTAGATTAACGCCCCGCACCGCATCCACACGGCCATCAGGGGTGTCAAAAGACACATTCAGGTCTTTGACCTGCAATACTGAGTTGTCATCAGCCTTACTCATGCTGTTTCCCCTTTATTGGCGTTTTGTGTGTTTCGTACTGTTGTGGCGCTCAAGCCCGGCAAAGCAAAATGCCGGATCGCGTGAAAACAAGTCATATTCATGCATCCTTTCTTTTGCTTAGCGGTCTTTCGGGTCGAGCGCATCGCGCAGACCATCACCGATAAAGAAGAAACAAAACAGCCCAACAATGAAGAAAGCCAATGGGAAGCCCAGCTGCCAGATCACACCATATTGCATGGTTTTCGCGCCTTCATTGATCAACGCGCCCCATGAGGTTAAAGGCTCTTGAACGCCCAAACCAAGGAACGAAATGAAGCTCTCTGTCAAAATAAGACTAGGCACTAAGAGCGAGGCATATACGATCACAACGCCCAGTAGGTTTGGCACAACGTGGCGCATGATGATGGTAAAACTGCCAACACCAGAGGCAATGGCGGCTTCGATAAATTCCTTGTTTTTGATCGACAAGGTTTGGCCACGCACAATACGCGCCATATCCATCCAGCAAAAAGCCCAATACCTACAAACAGCATTTGCAACGAGCGGCCAAACACCACCAACAGCAAGATCAAAACGAACATGTATGGCACAGACAAAAGCAGGTCTACGATACGCATCATGACGTTATCTGTCGTGCCGCCCACATAGCCGGAAATTGCCCCATAGAGCGTGCCAACGATCACTGCAACCGCAGCGCCGAGGAAGCCCACAGTGAGCGAAATTTGCGTGCCCTGCATCGTCCGCGCAAAGATGTCGCGGCCTAAATCATCAGTGCCGAAATAATGGCCTGTTTCGATGGAGGGATAGCCCATGCTGGCGGCATTGCCCATTGTGGCCCAGTCAATTGTTTCATAGTCCCAAGGCGCAAATAAAGGCCCGACAAAAGAAAGGAGCGTAATGAAGGCTAGCACAAACACGCTAACCACCGCCGCTTTGTTCCGAACAAAGCGCGCCATGCATCCTGCCATAGGGAGCGCCCTTTAATAGCCTGCTGCTCGACAATGTTTTCCGCGAGAGCATCCATTTTTTCACTTTTAGCAATCATGTTCTGCCCTCCTATGACAAGCGAATGCGTGGGTCGAGCCAAGCATAAACAATGTCAACGATCATGTTGAACGATATGGTCAACACACCAATCAAAATGGTAATCCCCATCATCACCGAATAGTCGCGGTTAAAGGCAGAGTTCACAAAATACTGCCCCATCCCCCCGGTGCTGAAATACATATCCACCACAACGGAACCGGTGGCCATGCCCACAAAGGCTGGCCCAAGATAAGAGATAACGGGCATCAATGCAGGCTTAAGCGCGTGTTTGAAAATCACTTTCCGCTCAGACAGGCCTTTGGCCTTTGCCGTGCGGATAAAGTTGGAATTCAATACCTCGAGCATTGATGAGCGTGCCAGTCGAGCGATATTGGCCATATAACTGGTCGATAACGCAATGACGGGCATAATCACATACTCAATTTGACCACCGTTCCAGCCGCCACCGGGTAGGTAATACTGCCCGTTCGTCAACCTGAATAAGCCCAAAGTGAAAATCAACACCAAGATCGGTGCCATAACAAAGTTAGGTAGAACTTGCGCACTGATTGAAATGCCAACTGCGGTATAGTCAACAGCCGTGTTGTGACGAATTGCAGCAACGATGCCGAGGCTCAAACCAACAACTACCGCGAAAATGAAAGCCCAGACCCCGTAAGTCAACGTCACAGGAAAGCCCTGCGAGATGATATCGTTAACCGATCTATCGCGATATTTAAAAGAAGGCCCAAAGTCAAAATTCGTGACAATGTTCCAAATATAATTCCAGATTTGGACTGGCAAAGGATCATTCAAGCCGTAACGTGCTTCAATATTTTTCAGCACTTCCGGAGGCAATGCCCGCTCAGTGGTGAAGGGCCCACCCGGAGCCGCATACATCAGCAAGAATGATGCGATAATCAAAATTAGCAGTGTGGGGATCGCATACGCCACACGCCGGACAATAAAACTGAACATTTTTGTAAAACCCTGCTTCCCTAAATGTGGGTTCTTTTAGGCGGCCCACTAAAGCGCGTGGACGGCGAGAACCTTCACATCACTTTCCTTAGCTTGCCCCAATATCGCATAACCCCCGATATGCAATAGGCAAGATAAAGAGACACCGCGCGAGACAATCAAGCCCCGCGCGGTGCGCCAAATAGTTATTCAGCTACCTTATAAAGGTCACGGCTGTACCAGTTTTGCTCAACGTTTTCGAAAGGCCAGCCTTTCACATTATCTTTGAGCATCATCACGCCAGTATAGTGGTATACTGGGATCACAGGCATTTCTTCAGCCAAAATCTGTTCTACACGCGTGTAGTTTGACTGAGGATCTTCAGCAGTTTTCGCATCAGCCATCAATTGATCAACTTCCTCATTTGAGTACTTGCCGTCATTGTAGCCTGATGGTGTTGTCACAAGATCCAAGAATGTAGATGCTTCGTTGTAGTCACCGCACCATGCGCCACGTGCCAATTCGAAGTCTTGGTTGCCGCGGGTTTCAAGGAATGTTTTCCACTCCATGTTGCCCAAAGTGGCTTCAACGCCAAGCTTCTGCTTCCACATTTGTGAGATTGCAACGGCAATCTTCTTATGGCCTTCAGAAGTGTTGTAAAGCATATCAAACTCAAGCGGATTGTCTGGGCCATAGCCAGCTTCAGCCAACAGTTCTTTTGCTTTCGCATCACGATCAGCCTGGGTCATGCCAGCAAAATCGACATCTGGAACTTCAAAGCCAGCTGTTGCAGCCGGTGTAAAGGTATAAGCTTGGAACTGACCACCTTGAAGCACTTGATCTGTAATCACTTTACGATCAACGGCATATGAAAGAGCCTTACGTACCCGTGCATCTTTAAAGGCTTCGGGGCCTTTATCAGACAAGTTGAATGTGTAGTAATAGTTACACAGACGTGGGAATGAGTGCGCTTCATTTGGCAACTCTTCTTCCAAAGCAGGGTATTGGCCAGACGGAACTTCCGTCTTGTCGAGTTCACCAGCACGGTAGCGTGTCAACGCCACGTTTTCGTCATTGATTACCAAAGTCACAACCTTATCCAAGATTGTTTCTTCGTTGTTCCAATACATTTCGTTGCGTTCACGCGTGGTGCGCTCGTTCAACACCCATTCGGTCAACTTGTATGCGCCGTTAGAAACCATGTTCTCAGGGCGTGTCCACTCATCACCATGCTCTTCGATGGTTGCTTGGTGAGTTGGGAATGTTGTCGCGTGTGTCACCATTGACGCGAAGTAAGGCAATGCTGATGTCAGCTTAACGCGCAAGGTGTGATCATCAACGGCTTCTACGCCGAGTTCTGATGGATCTTTTTCACCAGCAACAACTGCAGAGCCGTTTTCGATCGACATCAAATCCATATACCAAGCATATGGTGATGCGGTCGCTGGATCAGCAGCGCGACGCCATGCATAAACGAAATCACCTGCGGTCACAGGGTCGCCATTTGACCATTTTGCATCATCGCGCAACTTAAAGGTATAAACAGTGTTGCCTTCGCTAGCTTCCCAGCTTTCAGCCACACCTGGAATCAAATTGCCTTCAGCGTCCTGGTTCAAAAGACCCTCAAACAAGTCACGAATAACATCTGAACCAGACACATCTTCGTTCAGTTGTGGATCAAGTGTTGGAAGGCCATCAAGCAAACGATATGTAAATGTTTGGTCCTCTGCCAGCTTTTCGCCAGTCTCTGGATGCATATGATCGTCCGCATAAGCGCCGCCGGCCATTGCAGCAACGAGTGCTGCGGCTGATGCCGTTTTTAACATTGTGGTAAACTTCATAAAACTACTCTCCCTAGTAGACGTTTCCCTGTCGGTCTTGCTGTAATTAGCTGCCGACTTAAATAAGACAGTTACAAACTGCAACTGTCTGACAATCACCGTAACGCTCTCTTAAACCTTTTGGCAAGCGTAGATTCCGGGCAATTCCGAAAAACATGAGGGAAAATTCCCTATTTTTTTTGGCTCCCGTTTAACTCCCATGCCAATCGGCCATATAGCGATGCGATACGGCGAATTGAGATTTCACCTCAAAATGAGACAAAAATAAACCCTTAATTTCGTTCAATGATTGCTGCGACACCTTGACCGCCCGCCGTGCACACTGAAATCAGCGCCCGATCCTTCTTTTGGCGCTCGAGCAAATTCACCGTGGCGCCAAGGATACGTGCGCCTGTTGCAGCAAATGGGTGACCATAGGCCACACTCGACCCAGTCAAATTAACCTTTCTCAGATCAATTTTACCAAGCGGCTTATCCCGGCCCAAAACCTCCTTATTGTAGGTTTTGTCCGCAAACGCTTTCACCGTGCACAACAACACGGCGGCAAATGCCTCGTGAATTTCAAACAGGTCGATATCGGCAAAGCTCAATTCTTCACGCTTCAACATGTCTGAAACCGCGATCGTCGGCGCCATCAACAGGCCATCACCATGGGCAAAATCATTGGCGCTTACCGCACCCGTGCGCAAATAGCCAAAATCGGCAAGCCGCGTTCTTTGGCCCACTCTTCGCTGGCCAACAAAATAGAGGCGGCCCCGTCGGTCAACGGCGTCGAGTTCGCCGCCGTTAAGGTGCCGTGGCCGGATTTGCGGTCAAAGCTTGGCTTCAAGCTCGAAAGCTTTTCCATCGTGCTGTCAGCGCGCACATTATTGTCGCGCACAATGCCCGCATGGGGCACAATCAGATCATCGTGGAAACCATCTTCATAAGCCTGGGCGGCTTTATGATGTGACCCCAAGGCCCACTCATCTTGCTCTTCACGTGTCAGGCCCCATTCGCGCGCCATCAATTCGCAATGTTGACCCATGGAAAGGCCCGTGCGCGGTTCGGCGGTTGACGGTGCATTGGGCACCACTTCACCAAAGCTAAAGCCTTTAAACACGCCAAGTTTTTGCCCCAGCGTTTTCGCCCGGCTCAGCTTGATCATGCGCTTGGAAAATTTCGGTCCAAACACAATCGGGCTATCGCTTACGCTATCCGCGCCACATGCAATGCCGCTTTCAATTTCGCCGGTGGCGATTTTAGCCCCAACGAGCAGCGCTGCCTGCAAGGACGTACCGCACGCAATCTGCACAGTCGTGCCCGGCGTAGACGGGGCCAAGCCCGCATTCAACGCCGCTTCCCGCGCAATGTTGAAATCGCGACTGTGATTGAGCACCACGCCGCCCATCACTTCGTCAATGTGCGTATCCTTCAGCTTATATTTGTCGACCAAGCCTTTGAGTGCGCCCGTCATCATCGACATATTGGTTTCGTCACGATATCCCGTATGCGCCCGGCAAAAGGGGATGCGGGCACTGCCAACAATCGCGACACGCTTGAGTGTTTTTGTCATATTCCCTAATCCCTATTCTTTATGCTTTGCCATCGCGGCGCGCTTTGAGCGGCCCGCCAAGGAATGGCGCAAATCCTGTGCCGAAAATCACGCCAATGTCTGCCATATTTGCGTCAGCGACAATGCCCTCTTTCACACACACTTCGCATTCATCAACCAACGGCTGCACCAGATCGCGACCCAAGCTTCATAATTCGCATGGGGTGCTGGCTCGCCTTTTTTCGCTTTGCCGTCCTCCCATTTGTAAAAACCTTTTCCGGTTTTCCGGCCCAAATGACCTTGGGAGACGAGCGCCGCAAACTTGCCGCCCTCTTTGACTTCTTGGCCAAGTTCTTCTGCAACAGCTTTGCCCACATCCAAACCGACAACATCCATCAATTCAATTGGCCCCATCGGCATGCCAAACGTCACAGCGGCCTTGTCGATCTGCTCTGGGTTCTCACCATTTTCCACGCGCATGACGGCTTGCAGCATGTAAGGCATCAACACGCGATTGACCAAAAAGCCTTTTTCGCTTTTCACAATCACCGGGCTTTTGCCAATAGCGGTACAAAAGCTTGCCCCCATGCGCACCTGCGCATCGGTGTTTTTCGCTTGCTTGATCACTTCCACCAACGGCAGCTGCGCCACCGGGTTAAAGAAGTGCAAGCCAATCAGGCGCTTCGGTTGCTTGAGCACTGAAGCAATTTCTTCAAGCGGGATCGAAGAAGTGTTGGTGGCCATAATGGCCGTTTTCTTCATCTTGGGCTCAAGCTCAGCAAAAAGCTTTTGTTTGATCTCAAGCTTTTCAACAATCGCCTCGATCACCACATCAGCGCGCGCAACACCCTTGCCTTCCGGGTCGGCAACCAAACGAGAAACAGCAGCATCAATCGCTTGCGGTTTTTTCAAACGCTTACTAAACAGCTTTTTCGCCCGCTTCAGCGCCGGTGTAATGCGTTCCATATCCAGATCTTGCAGCGTCACTTCCATGCCGCGTGAGGCGCACCAAGCGGCAATATCGCCGCCCATCACACCTGCGCCGACCACATGGACCCGGCGAAACACAGGCTTCTCGCCCTTCACGCCTTGAGCCTTCAATCCCTCCGAGAGAAAGAAAACACGACGCAGATTTTCGGCCGTGTCACTGGCCATCAAATCTGGGAAATGCTCGATTTCGGCTTTCATGAAAGCTTTTGGATCATCACCATATTTTTCATAAAGATCGATCAACTTATGTGGTGCCGGATAATGTTTCGGATTGGCCTTCTTTTTCGTCTGCTCGCGCATTTTGTTGGCGGTATAGCCTTTGAGTGGCCCCATCGCCATCACGCGCTTGGTGAACCCGGCGGGTTTCGATTTTTGGCGTTGCATTACGGCTTTGCGGCCAGCCCACCGCAATTGATCACGATGGTTTACCAGCTTATCCACCAGGCCCATGCCTTTGGCTTGGCCCGCGCGATGGTTTTTGCCGGTGAGCATGGCGGTCATCGCCGCAAGAGGCCCCGCCTGACGGATAGAACGCCCCGTGCCACCAAAGCCAGGGAAAATACCCAATTTGACTTCAGGAAAACCAAGCTTGGTCGAATCATCATTGACCGCAATGCGATAATGGCACGCAAGCGCCAATTCTAAGCCGCCACCCAGGCAAAAACCATGAATACCAGCAACAATAGGAATCGACAGATTTTCGATCTTGTTAAAGAGCGTGTGTGTGCGTTCAAGTGCTGCAGGCAAAATGGACGGATCGCTCATCTCGTCAAACTCGCGCACGTCCGCCCCGGCGACAAAGCCATTGTCTTTGGCCGAAAGCAAGACCACACCAGCCAATTCGCCAGACGCAGCCAGTTCTTCAAACCGGAGCACTAATTTCTCCAGTTCTTCGATGCAGTCACGGCTCAAGACATTGACTGGCGATTTTGGCGTATCAATCGTGAGCCAGCCAATTTGCTCTACATCAATGTCAAAGTGCCAATATTTCAGCGTTGGCATTTTTGGTTGTGCCACAGTGTTCGCTCCCTATAGAATCATTATTGTGCTGCAACGCCCTTGTGATCCCCGCGTTCCGCGCCCAAACCATTTGGTGCAAAATCATCAACCTGAATCACTTTGTCTGTTGCCTCATCGGCGGCCCGCAAAATGCCCGCCTCATTATCGTTCAAAATACCTTTTTCAACGGCATCATCAATGGCATCACGATCCAAACGGCGTTGAATTTCGCCCTTTTTCAGCGCACGAATAAAGCGTTTTTCGATCTCTTCCGCCTCTTCAACCTTATGCAACGTATCTTCCAAAATACCTGTTCGGTCATTTGGATCAAAGCTCACAAAGATGTCGCGTGTCAAACGATCACGCTGTTCTGAATGCCGCAATAGCGCTTTGGCCAAACGATAGTTTTCCCGATCAGATGATCCTTTGGCCCGACGACCAAGGGGGAAAACCAGGAACCGCATCAGCGTGCGCAACACCGCATTTGGGAAGTTATTGAACACTTGATCAAAGCTATGCTCAATCGCTGCAAAGCGATCTTCGGCAATGGCCTGAACAATGGGCAAATCGTCTGCGATTGCCCCGTCATCTTCCCACCGCTTCAATGTGGTCGACATCAAATAAAGGTCAGACAAGATGTCAGCCATGCGCCCGGAAATGCGCTGCTTACGCTTCAGATCGCCGCCCAGGAAGGCCACAACCCAGTCGCCCACCAACGCAAAGTTTTGCGCATAGCGGTGCAAGCGCTGGTAATAGATTTTGGTAGGGCCGTTGCGTGGTGAGGACGCGAAGCGACCAAAGGTCAGGCTGTGCAAGAAGCTCGCCAAAATGTTGCGCAACATAAAGCCGGTGTGGCCCGCAAAGGCTTTGTCGAATGCCTTTTGACCTTCGGCTGTATTTTCGTTCTGCGCCGCAGAAATCTCTTTGTAAAGGAACGGGTGCGCCCGCAAAGCGCCTTGCGCAAAAGTGATCAGCGTGCGGGTCAAAATATTTGCCCCTTCCACAGTGATCGCCACAGGCACGGCCTGATAACCCGCGAACAGATAGTTCGATGGGCCATCACAAACGGCACGCCCACCATGCACATCCATGGCGTCATTAATCCGCTCGCGCATGGCATCGGTGGTGCGGTATTTCAACAAAGCTGAAATCACCGAAGGCTTTTGCCCTTCATCCACCATCGCAGCCGTGGTCGCCCGTGCACCTTCAAACATATATGAATCTTTGACCAATCGCGCGATGGGCTCGGCCACCCCTTCCATCATGCCAATGGAAATGCCGAACTGACGGCGAATCCGCGCATAGGCAGTGGTCACGCGCAGAGCTTGTTTGATGGAAACAGTACCAATCGCAGGCAGCGAAATGGCGCGACCTGTGGACAGGCACTCCATCAACATGCGCCAGCCTTGGCCGCAATAGTCTGTGCCGCCAATAATCCAATCAAGCGGGATAAACACATCTTCGCCAGAGTTTGGCCCGTTCATAAAGGCTGACCGCGCCGGATAGTGGCGGCGACCAATATTCACGCCCTCATGGTCGGTTGGGATAAGCGCCAACGTGATACCACATTGGTGCCTTTGCCCAAGCGATTTTCGGGGTCATATAGATTGAACGCAAGACCAAGCAATGTGGCAACTGGCCCAAGCGTAATGTAGCGTTTGTCCCAGTTAAGTTTTACACCGAGAACTTTTTTGCCTTCATGCATGCCTTCGCACACCACGCCAACGTCGCGCATGCCTGCTGCGTCCGAACCTGCGTGGGGCGCCGTCAAGGCAAAACAAGGCACTTCTTTACCCGTCGCCAAGCGCTCAAGATATTTGTCTTTCTGCCCTTCGGTGCCGTATTTTTCCAGCAATTCACCTGGCCCCAATGAGTTGGGCACCATCACGGTTATGCCTGCGGCAATCGAGCGGCCAGCAATCTTAGATACGATCATCGACTGCGCTTGCGCCGAAAAGCCCAGACCACCATGGTCTTTGGAAATCAACATGCCCAAGAATTTATTGTCCTTGAGATATTGCCAAACATGCTCGGGCATGTCTGCACGATTGTGGCGCGTGTCCCAATCATCGATCATCTTGCAAACTTCTTCGGTCGGCCCATCCAAAAAGGCTTGTTCTTCGTCGGTAAGGTGCGGCTTTTCAATGTCGAGCAACTTGTTCCACTTCGGGCGACCAGAAAACAACTCGGCGTCCCAACCCACAGTGCCCGCATCCAGCGCTTCCTGCTCGGTGCGCGAAACACGTGGCAATATCTTTTTGACTGCTTTGTAAATGTGGTTGGTAAGGACCATGCGCCGGATCATCGGCACGCTTAGTAAAAGGAAAGCAACACCGGGAATAAATGCCAAAACTGCGATAAAATTGAGCGACAATGCGCCACCGAGCCCCAGTGCAAGCGCAGCATAAGCCAACGCAGCTAAGCCCCAAATGAACAATTTGGCCTCAATAATCGCTAAAGCGACAAACCCAACAATAAAAACAAGCGTCATCAATAGTGTCATTGCACCCTCCCAAACGGGCATTTGGACAAACCAGCGCCCCAGCACCATAGCCAGACCACAACAGTTTGCCTTTTTTTGCGACATGCGCAACCAATTATCAGTGGCCAAAGCGCCAAATTCCACCAAGTCTTGCACATATTCACGTTAACGTCAATCAAATGACTTTATCGGCAATACCGTGAAAACAACCGGAATAACATGGGCATAACGCGCCAGCGGCCTTATTGTTCACTTTTCAACTAAATTTGCGTCGCTTAATTGACGTTAACGTCAATATCTGAATATACTTTCTCATCCGGCGCAAGAGGGAGCCGCGCAATGGGGACGCAAGAGGGAGCGAACACATGACCAAAAAGACCAAGCATAAACCATATCAACCGTGGATTGAGCATTACCCGGACGATATTGACTATTTTGCTGAGATCGACACCACACCCGTGCCTGCCCGGATCGAAAAAGCCGTGAAAGAAAATGCATCGCGCGTGGCGATGGATTTTTTTTGGGCGCCGAAACAACCTATGCTGAACTCGGTGATCAGATCGACCGGATGGCAGGTGCGCTGCAAAAAGAACTTGGCATAAAAAAGGGTGATCGTGTTGCACTCTTGTTGCCCAATACGCCGTTTTTCCCGGTCATGTATTATGCGGCGCTAAAAATCGGTGCCTCCATTGTCAATTGCAATCCGCTCTACACCCACTCTGAATTGACGCATATCCTGAAAAACTCAGACGCAGATATTCTGGTCACCACTGACTTGAAGCTGACGCTGGAAAAAGCCGAAAAGCTGATGCAGGATGGCATGGCCGACAGGCTGATTGTTTCCCACTTCCCCAACGCATTGCCGACGCTCAAAAAGTTCTTGTTCAAGATTTTCAAAGGCAAGGATCTGGCGTCGCTTACAGACGAGAAGGTCCAGCAAAAACAACTGAACTGGCAAGCTCTACTTGATAAGAATTTAAAAGCAGATCCGGTCCAGATCGACAAAGACGACATGGCGGTGCTGCAATTCACTGGCGGCACCACGGGCACACCTAAAGCCGCGGTACTGACCCACGGCAATATTGCAGCAAACTTGGCGCAAATTGACCTTTGGGGTGTCGATTTGTTCCGTCCCGGCGCCACATTGGCTGCTGTACTGCCCTTCTTCCATATTTTCGCAATGACCGTTTGCATGAACACGCCCCTCACCAGCGGCGTAAAAGTGGCCATGTTGCCGCGCTATGAGCGTAAGTCATTGCTGGAAATGATCACACGCACCAAAGTGAGCATTTTGCCCGCCGTGCCAACCCTTTCCCACGCGCTCGCCACTGCGCCTGATCGCGAGAAATACGACCTTTCAAGTCTAAAAATCGGGATTTCAGGCGGCGCCGCGCTGCCCAACGAAACCAAAGCTGCTTTTGCCAAAGCCACCGGCGGGCGTATCGCGGAAGGCTACGGCCTTACCGAAACATCGCCGGTATTATGCTGTTCACCGCTTTATGCCCCCAACAAAGAAAACTCCATCGGCATGCCGCTCCCCGGCACTGATGTGCAGTTTGTGGACGTCGAAGACCCCACTAAATTTGTTGGACCTGGTGAACGGGGCGAGTTGGTCGCCAAGGGCCCACAAGTAATGCCCGGCTATCTCGACAATGATGAGGCCAACAAAGAAGCCTTTATAAATGGATATTTCCGCACCGGTGATGTGGGCTATGTGGATGAGGAAGGCCACATCTACATCGTTGACCGCATCAAAGACATTATCATTTGCTCTGGCTTTAACGTTTATCCCCGCACCATTGAAGACGCGCTTTACCATCATGATGATGTGGACGAGTGCAATGTGATTGGTGTTGAGGACGAATATCGGGGTGAAGCGCCAATTGCTTTTGTGAAGCGCGTCGAAGGGTCCAATTTGACCGAAGAGGAACTAAACAAGTTCATCAAACAATATTTGTCCAAAATCGAAATGCCGCGCGAAATCATTTTCAAAAGCGAGTTGCCCAAGACGCTGGTGGGCAAACTGTCGAAAAATGAATTGCGTGACGAGTATGAGAAATTGAAGAAAAGCTGATGGGCGAGCCAAACGAACTATACGCCATCACAGAATTGGCCCAGGAATTCGACATTTCCACCCGAACTATTCGGTTTTATGAGTCCAAAGGACTTTTAAAGCCGGATCGGGTGGGCACCACCCGCGTGTTCCGCCGCAGGGACCGCACCCGGCTATTGCTAATTTTGCGTGGCAAACGTCTTGGGTTTTCCCTGAAAGAAATCTCGGAATATTTGGAGCTATATGACGCGGATGGCACAAAAACAGCGCAAACCCAACACTTGCTCAACCGTGTAAACTCGCGCCTCGACCAACTTAAATCTCAGCGTGATGATTTGGAAAACGCCATCGCTGAATTGGAAGGTATGCGCGAATATGCATTGGATCAACTAAGTCAAAAAAGCGCTTAACCCGCGGCAAGGTCAATATCGGGCGTTAACTCGATATCCATAGCTGAATCGTCATCTTCCATTTGCGCGCCCGCCTCTTCCATAGCAGCATCAGCCGCTTTTTCGTCCATGACATGGTCATAAATATCAATGGTTTGCACGCCATTATAAGGATTGCGCAAAATCGTATAACGCCGATAATCCGCACCGCCGCCTTTTCGCTCTACCGGCTCAGACGTCAGATCATCCGGATCGCGACGACGGTCTGGCCCGAAATAGTCTGCCGTTTCGAAATATCGCTGCGGTGAGAACAATTGTCGTTTCAACCGCTCTTCCAGGATTTTCAATGAGCACGGAAATTGTACAATATCGTCGAGCCCAAGCGACACATAGTCCTTGATTTTTCGACGCGTAAGATCGCGTGCCATCAAAATCATCGGCGAAAAACGGTGTCGATCGTGTTTGTGGCCGCGCACAGCGCGCATAGCAACTTCCAATTCTCTATCGGTGCTGGCCGGGGTAAAAAAAACAAAATTGCAAAGGCCGCGCAAACGGCACAACATTAAGCGCCGATGGCTCACTGATATGTTCAATTTGGCCAAATCCAAGTTCAGATAACACAGTATGAGAACTTTTGGCCCATGTGCTCTTCTCGCACACGATAAATGCGGTGCTTCTGTTGAACATGCTAAATTCTAAATTTGTTAATTATCCACACAGCGTACACATAAATTCGTTAGCGAATTAAAAAGGAAAGCCGCGACGAGGCGCAAATCCGGCATTTCTTGCGTCTGCCAGTAAGAAATTTAGTTTAGTGTTAATTAAAGCTCAACTTGATCCACGAGTTCGTCTGCCATTGGCTCAAATTTTTGCACATCCATCAGCGCGACCCCGAAATCAGGATTCCGGATAAAGGTTCGGCGCTCATAGCACCTGGTGCCAAAGCGCGGCGCGCGGCCAGCGTCACCTTCAAAAAAGGCGCGACGATCTGGTCCAAAATAGTTTTGAGTAATGAAATAGGAAATAGGGCTCATCAATTGCACATGCATACGATGGCGCAACATGCCTTTGGTGCAGGGAAACTGGATCACGTCATCAAAGCCAAGCTCTACCATTTGGCGCAATTGTGTCTCAACAAGCTCCCTCGCCATCAATATGGCTGGAGAGTATTTGACGTCGCCGGTAGGGTACATGCGCAGAATACGTAAGGCCCTAACCATAAATTGAAGCCCGACCGCCTGCTGAAAAAAGACAAAGTTCACCGTATCGGGATCAAGTGCTCCCTCAAGATGGTCCGCATTGGCAACAATCTCCACACGCCCAACGCCGAGACTACTTAAATTGTCTCTAAATGCATTAGGCCATGCCCCCGATTCCGCGCAAACAATAGCTACTGTTCGATCCAGCATTTAACAGCCCGGCAAATTCCCTATGCAAATATCTATTTATATTTGCATCAAATACAACTTAAAATTACTTAACCACCCCCTTTATCACAAAATTTTTTGACAATAATACCAGTTGACCATTTTTGCATTTTTGGTCATATTGTCAAAACTTAGTCTTTTTGAGGAATTTGATGCGCATATGGCGGCACATGATTTGTTGGCAACCCAGAAAACGAGTGAGCGCGAAAAACTGATTTTCGAAGCCACTGAACGCTTATTGGGCAAATTTGGCTATGACAAAACCACAGTCGCCGACATCGCCAGGGAAGCTGGCATTTCCAAAGGTGCGATCTATCTTCATTTCAAATCGAAGGACGAGTTGGTGGAAAAATTGCTTATCCACGCCATGCTCGGCTTTTCGGCCAACTGGTTTCAGGCGATTGAGGACGATCCAAAAGGTGGCCTGATCGGCAATATGTATCTCAACATGCTCAAAGTGATCGACCAAACGCCTTTGATGGCGGTGATCATGCGGCAGGATGGCGCGATCTTGGGCAATTATCTCAAGAAAAAAAGACAATTTCTTCGTCAAAAACCAGCGCCAGGGCATGCGCCATGAATTTGTCGCGCTGATGCAAGCCGCTGGGGCCATTCGCCAAGATCTGGATCCCAAGGTGGTCGCCCACATTATGGACATGATCAGCTTTGGCATGGTCACTATTGCCGAGTTTGTTCCAACAGAGCAGATCCCCCCCACAGACGAAGTGATCAAAGGCATCGCCGATTTTATGCACCGGGCGCTGACACCCGAGCACGGTGCCGATAGCGAAACGGGCAAGCAGATATTGCGTCAGCTTTATGCTGAGGCCCAAAAGGATTTTCTCGCCGCACAGCAAACTAACGCGGCGCAAAAGGAGCGTTAGATGATTACGGTCAACAATCTTGAGTTCGCCTATCAGGGGGCTGCAAAGGACACTTTGCACGGCTTAGATTTCAGCATTGCTAAAGGAGAAATTTTCGGCTTTCTTGGCCCGTCTGGTTCGGGCAAATCCACAACCCAAAAAATCTTGATTGGTTTACTCAAAGACTATCGCGGCTCCATCAAAGTGATGGAAAAAGAAGTACGCGATTGGGACAATTCGCTTTATGAAAATATTGGGGTATCGTTTGAATTGCCCAACCACTACCTCAAGCTCACCGCCCTTGAAAATTTGGAGCACTTTGCCGGCTTTTACAAGCACATCGAGTTCGATCCAAAAACCGTACTGGAGTGGGTCGACCTGTCTGACGATGCGAATAAGCTGACCGCAGAATTTTCAAAAGGCATGAAAATTCGTCTCAATGTGGCGCGCGCATTGATGCACAACCCTAAAATCCTGTTTTTGGATGAGCCAACATCAGGCCTCGACCCTGTAAATGCCAAACGCATCAAAGACCTGGTGCTCAATTTACGCGCAAACGGCACCACCGTGTTTGTCACCACCCACAATATGACCCTGGCTGATGAATTGTGCGATCGCGTGGCGTTCATCACCAACGGCAAAATCTCGACCATCGACGCGCCGGAAAAGCTGAAAGCCAAATATGGCAGGCGCAGTGTGCGGGTTGATTATGTCGACAATGACAATGTTTCCAGCAGTGAGTTTGAGTTGGACGGACTTGGGCAAAACAATGATTTCATGCAGCTTATCCAATCTGGAAATCGCATTGAGCGCATCCACACTCAGGAAACCACGCTCGATAATATCTTCATTGAAGTCACCGGCAAGGAATTGGTGCGATGACCCGGTTTTGGCATGAATTTAAAACCGACGTGCGGGTGCAGTTTCGCAACAAGCTCTACCACATCGGCATTGTCATCGCGCTATTGCTGGCGTTGGTCCTGTCGCAATTGGTCACCATGGCGCAATTGGCCTTTGCTTTCCCTGCGTTAGTGGTGTTGATCATTGGCGGTACAACAATGCTATACGTGGCCGGCATGGTGATCTTTGAAAAAGATGAGGGCACCATCGCCGCGGCAATTGTCACGCCCATGAAAGACGTAGAGTACATCGCCGCCAAAACCGCATCGCTGGTTGTCCTTGCCACCTTTGAAACCTTTTTGTCACTGGCGGGTGCGGTCGCCATTCTGGCCTTCAAAGAACCCATCATCTGGCCAAACCCCCTATGGCTTATCATTGGCACCGCCAGCGTCGGGGTCGTTTATACACTTACGGGCCTGGCCATGGTGGCGCGCTACAAATCCATTACCGAATTTCTGATCCCGATGGCCTTTGTGGCAGTCATTTTGCAGCTGCCCTTTTTATATTTCTTCGGCTTGGTGGAGCATTGGAGCCTGTTGCTCATCCCCACAAGCGCCCCCACCATGGTGATTATGGGCGCCTATCGCGACCTTGTTATGTGGGAACAAATCTACGCGCTATGCTACACAGGGGTGCTGCTCATTGGGTTGAGTATCTGGGCCAAAGCATCATTCCACAAGCACATTATTTCACGGATGGGATAAGAACATGCAACTTACCACCGCCTTCAACCGATTGGCCCGCACAGATCTCAAGCTGATCTCACGCGACAGCTTTTTGTTGCTGATGTTCAGCTTTCTCATCATTATTTCGCTGGTGATCCGCTTCGCTCTACCTGCGCTAGACGGGCATTTGCAGTCCATTGGCGTTATGCCTGGCCCTAATGTTGCCGATCCGCTTTCGGCCTATTTTCCGCTTCTGATCGGCTATTTGATCGTTTTTCAGGGCATGTTGCTGGCGGGGGCCATTTATGGCTTTTTGCTGCTCGACGAGAAAGAAGATCGCACCTTGGTGGCGATGCAGGTCACGCCGATCAAGCTCAGCCATTTTATCGGCTTTCGCCTCATCACCCCGGCTGTTTTGAGCTTCGTCGCATTTTTCGGAATGATGCTCATTGTGGGTATGCATATTCCCCCCTTGCTGCCCGCCATCGCCATTGCTTTTTCCGCCAGCTTCGCCGCGCCGATTACCGCATTGTTTTACGCAATTTTTGCCCAAAACAAATTGCAAGGATTCGGCATTGCCAAATTCACCTCGGTAGCTGGCTGGATCATTCTGGCGGGCTGGTTTATCCCCAAGCCTTTTGATTGGCTTGCGGGCATTTTCCCACCCTTTTTCTCCACCAAGGCCTATTGGATGGTGTTGGAGGGCAACCCGAATTGGTGGATCGCCATCCTATTGGGAATCGTCATTCAATCTGCTTTGATTTTGGTGATGCTATCTATGCTGCGCAAAAATCTGCAACGGCTTGTCTAGATCACCCCATATGTCAGCATCGCATCCGCCACGCGTTTAAACCCGGCTATGTTCGCGCCTTGAATATAGTCGGGATGATCCGCATCGTTTGCGCAGGCAACACAATCTTTGTGAATGTCTTTCATGATTTTACGAAGCTTTTTGTCGACCTTTTTGGCAGACCAAGATAAATGCATCGCATTTTGGCTGCGCTCCAAGCCCGACACTGCGACACCGCCTGCATTAGCCGCTTTGGCGGGGGCAATCAAAATGCCCGCATCCCGCGCTTTCTGCCGCGCATCGGCTTCTAACGGCATGTTTGCAGCTTCACAAATGATCTTGAGGCTGCCCTCGAGCATTTGGTGCATATCATCGCTGCTCACCTCGTTTTGCGTGGCGGCAGGTATGGCAATATCAAAATCTTCTCCCCACGCTTTTCGCCCTCATGATAAGTCGCGCCCTCCCCGTCAAATTCACTAAGGGTGCCATTGTTCACTTCTTTCAACTGGATAATCTTTTTAAGGTCTTCAGCACTAAACCCGTCATTCTTGACAATATAGCCTTTGCTGTCCGACAAAGTGATCACTTTTGCGTCCCGCTCAATCAGTTTGCGTGCCGTGTAGAGCGCCACATTACCCGCGCCTGATACGGCGCAGCGCTTGCCCTCAATTTCATCTTTACGGTGGGCCAGCATGTTCATCAAAAAATAGACGCACCCATAACCCGTCGCCTCTTTGCGCACGCAGCTCCCTCCAAAACCGGGGTTCTTGCCCGTCAAAACGGCCTCATGCTGCCCGGTCAGTTGTTTGTAGGCGCCGTACAAATAACCAATCTCGCGGTTCCCCACACCGATATCGCCTGCAGGCACATCGCGGTTCGCGCCAATGTGATTGTAAAGCCCTTGCATGAATGCCTGACAAAACCGCATCACCTCATGTTCGCTTTTACCCTTGGGGTCAAAATCTGATCCACCCTTGCCCCCACCCATCGGCAATCGCGTCAGCGCGTTTTTAAATGTTTGCTCGAAACCCAGAAACTTGAACGTGTCCAGGCGCACATTCGGGTGAAAACGCAGCCCGCCCTTATAGGGACCAAGCGCATTGTTATACTGCACGCGCCAGCCATTATTGATCTGCACATTGTTGTTATCGTCAAGCCAAGTGACACGAAATTGGATCACTCGATCCGGCACCAGAAGCCGCTCGAATATCCGCGCATCGACATATGGTTGATTGTCGTGAACGAGCGAACTGACCTCGGCGGCGACTTCTTCAACGGCTTGATGAAATTGCGCCTCCTCGGGCGATTTTTGTTTTAAATTCTCGATAATTTCATCAATATCCATCAAACAACTCCTGTCCAACTTGACGCGTTAAAAAACAAATTGTGTGATCAAAGAACGTATCGCGCCCGTACAAGGATCAAAATCTTACCAAATTGAGGCACATGAGCCAATCTGCCAGCCAAATCGCATATGACTTACTGACCGCGGAAGATGAGGCCGCGTTTGCAAAGACATTCCTGAAAAAGCCTGCAACGCCAAAGAAGAAAACTTTGCCATTCATGTCACCTCGCTCAGCATGAGCAAGATGGCGGATGGCTTGGTCGATCCAAAATTGATCCTAAGCTGGCTCTTGACCAGCGCGGGCGCCCCGAACGCTTTGATTGGCATGTTGGTGCCGGTGCGCGAAGCAGGGGCATTGCTACCCCAGCTGTTCACAGCAGGCTTCATCCGCGGCCTGGCCCAGCGCAAATATGCGTGGGCCGTTGGTGCGTTTGCACAAGGGGCATCAGCCGCAGGCATGGCCGTCGCGGCATTCACGCTGACCGGCGCGCAATTGGGCATCGCCATATTGGCGCTACTGGCAATGTTGGCGCTGGCGCGCTCAATCTGCTCCGTCGCCTACAAAGACGTTTTGGGCAAAACTGTTGCCAAATCCGTGCGCGGCACCGCAACAGGCACTGCCTCCAGCATCGGTGCGGGGTTCGTGATCGCCTTTGCCCTTTTGCTCGCCACTATGGGCGACAACAAAATGCTGATTGTGCAGACAGGGCTGGCGATAGCAGGCCTCTTATGGATTATCGGCAGCCTAAACTTCTTGCGATTGGCCGAAGAAAAAGGCGCGACCGAAGGCGGCGGCAATCCGCTCACTTTGGCCATCCAGAATGCAGGATCCCTCGCCCGCGACAAACAGCTCTTTTTGTTTATCCTAACCCGCGCGCTCCTCACTGCCACAGCATTGGCCCCACCCTTTTTGGTGGCGCTTTCCGGTCAGGCGGGGAACACGGACGTTTTCCAAGGCCTGGGCCTTTTGCTCCTGGCGTCCGCTGGTGCGGGACTGCTCTCTAGCTATGTTTGGGGCAGATTGGCCGATCGATCCAGCCGCAAGACCTTAGCTCTTGCAGGTCTGATGAGCGGCGTCGCGTTAAGCCTAAGCGTGGCCGCCACCTGGCTGGGCTGGGTCACAGTTTGGTTCGTGCTCCCCCTCCTGCTGTTTGGCCTTATGATTGCCTATCAGGGTGTACGCTTGGGGCGGTCCACCCATTTGGTGGACATGGCATCAAAAGATCAGCGCGCGATTTATACGGCGTTGAGCAACACCATTATTGGTGTCGTATTGCTGGCAGGCTCAATTTTCGGCGTGATTGGCGATATGTTTGGCGCGCAAGCTGTCATCGGCCTTTTCGCCATGATGTGCTTTGCCGCAACAATCAGCGCGCTGCGCCTTAACGAGGTGCAGGATTAAACCGGCAAGTTTATGGAAAAGAATGGTGGGCGTGACTGGGATTGAACCAGTGACCCCTACGATGTCAACGTAGTGGTTCTTAGGGAAACTGGGGCTTTGCGGGTGTTCTTTGCGGCAAAATATGGCGTTTGTTCTATTTGCGTTCATGGTTGTTGGTTCACCTGAACCAGTGGGCACTACGTTAGTTGTGGGTTTGTTCACTACAGGTAATCAAAAAACCGCCCCCTCGGGGCGGTTGGTAGTTACACCCAAGCATTTCCAACATATCTTTTTGTGTGGGTGTGGTCATGATTGGTCCTTTGGGGTTAGGCTGGCGAGCTCCGTTTCAAATGCCTTGATCGCATCTTTTAGTTCGCGTTCTAATCGCGTGCTGATAACGGGGCCAATATTGGCGATATCATCCTCGCTGATATTGATCCTGCGGATACGGCTGTTCGTCTCCACTTTGATTTCAATCTTTGAGCCGGACCTTGATGTCGCAGTTTCCAAAAACCTTGAAAGTTCTTCGAGGTTGAGCCGCGCGTCCTGTACTTGTCTGCCTCTAATGGTGATTTGATCAATATTCTCCGGCGTCATCTAATTAATCCAGTTGCTTTACGTTGGGTTATGAGCGCTTGAAGTTCAGTTCATACCAAGGGTCTCCCGGGTCTGCCCCTCCTTCCTCGTCTTCATGAATTTCAGGATTGAAGCCGCCCTCGATCTCAACCAACAAGCCATGTTTATTTGCCATCTCGAAAAGTTCTACGAATTCAATATCCCCAAGTTCCGGCCACTCTTTCATCACGTCTTTTGCAAATGCTTCAAAGTCTGGTTTCTTGCTCATGATTTCCTCAATCGTTTATGTCTCTTGCATTGTCTTTGTAGGGCTGGCCTAGCTTGCGCCCACCCCACGAGCTATTTTCGCCGCGCGCTCAGCTTCGCTTAATTTGCGCGCAGCATCACGCCGCGATTCTCGATCGTTCACGCGACAGATACGTACCTGTTTCAACGCGTCTGCTGCCTCTTGATCGAATTTGGCCGCAATAGCTTCTTGCATTGCATCGGCGCCTTGTTGTCGGGCTGTTGCTATATCCACTGATGGCTCATATTCATTCACCGCTTTATCCAGATTGATAACAACGGGCTCATAAAGCTCTTCGCCCGGGTGCTCTTTGCGAACCTTTTCAACCAGTGCTTTCGCTGCTTGGTATAAATTTGTCATTTTTCACAACCTTGCTCTTGAGTAACCGTTTTTCGCGCGGCGTTATCGGATTTCAGGCGGGAAAAGATGTTTATCGCGTCATTCAACCCAAGTATCCTGCCAATGCTCGCCCTTGAAAGGTTTTCTCGCCCGCGATAAAATTCTAACTCTGAATCCAGTTCTGATAAGCCCTCGCTCAGCACCTCATTCATGCCTTTTTCAATGGCCTCTATAAGCGCTTTCTTGTCGTCAGGCGCAAAGCCTTCTGGTGTGCTGAAAAAGCGTTCTACTATGTCTTGAGCGCGTTCCTTTGGGGTCATGAACTTGTACTCCATATATAAAATCCTGCAAAAAATGCTCCATCCCGCATATACAATCCCGACACAGACAAGGCCAAAAGCACTGTCAGATAGTTTAGTGTTCCAGCTTATTTCGCCAAACACCAAAGCGCCCGCGATCAAGCCAAGCCAAAATCCCGCCGTACAAAACCATAATACGGCTAAAGGTCGACCCTTCATCACGCTTCACCCCGCTTATCCGAATATTTTTCTAGCAATGCTTCCACGCGGCGCTTGAGCTTTATCTCCTGCTCGCTTTGATGATCGTCCGAGCAGTTTCCTAGCTCGCCACCAATCACATTCATCACTTCCTCAAGCGCATTCAGAACTTCATACAACTTGGCGTTTTCGCGGCGCACGGTGTTGCTGTTGCTATCCCATGCCGCGGCTTTATCAACGTAATCACTCATGATTGCGCCTCTTTCTTATCCATTTCCTCTAAGGCCATCAGCATGACAATGAGTAGGGATTTGGCAGGGGATGGGGCTATGTCTCCAGCTTTTGACTGATAGTCGTGAACAACAATCTTGTCGCTTTGCGGCATAAAAATTCGAGCGTAGTTAGACCCTTCACCCGTTTCGCCTACATGCCAACACCAGTTTGAGAAGTTGTATTTGAATGCTCTAATTGCACCTTCAAGGTCCATTGGCCCCCATGGCATTTCTTCGATATGTTTAATCGCGTCCGCCCACTCTCGGTGGTAGAAGTGTTGCGTCCGTATCGCCTCTATGGCGCGGGCGTATTTGCTTTGGTCGGTCATCACGCCGCCATCCTTTCTTCGTGTCTGTCAATTGCGTGCCGTATGGTTGAATGATCACGCCCGCCCATGGCTTGGCCGATCTTTGCCAGCGACATATTCTCAACCTCGTAGTGGATTCGCGTCGCACACTCTTGCCGCGCCAGCACATAGGCGTGCTTGCGACAAGTGCCGTCCAATATGGCGACAGTCACGCCATACTTTTGCGCAACCTCGTCCTTGATAGTCGCAACCCGTTCCTCGCGCGTTGCCTCGTGCCACGGCACAACGTCAATCACCTTGAAGCTATCGAACAGCGCTTTGATCGCGGGATCGTCGGTGCGCAACAAGCTGCGCATGGTTTTGAACCGTGTGATTTTCCGCGGCACGGGGTAAAGGTTGGTGCGCGCCTTGGTGTATGTGGTGCGCAGGGTTTGTTCTGTGGTGTAGGTCATTGGTTGGAATTCAACCACTTTTTAAATTTATCCTTGTGAGTAAAGAACAGTTGCAAATCCTCTCGGTCTTTGATTGTGACCTTTGCCTTTTTGCCGAATTTGTATTGACGGATCACATCCCATGGCGCCGATATCAGCTCGTACAATCCAATGTGCGCCGCGACGATCAAGCCACTGAATGGCCAGAAAGCACTTACAGCAATAAGCTTCGCCAGTTTTTTTTACCGCGCTCAAAGTCGTAGATAAGATAAAATATGAGTATACCGATACCGCCATACACAATGGTCACGACCACCCCAATTATGAACGAATAAAGATGAAACCCCATCACTCAACACCCCGCAACGCATCCCAAACTCGCGCCTCTAGATCGCCCAACGTGCCGTTGTTGTTCACAACCACATCGGGTTCAACCGGTAGTGATTCAGACTCGTGCGAATTGACTGGCCCGACACCTGGTCGACGCACTTCAACAATCACGCCGCCGCGCGCGCGTATTGCCTCGGCCTCATTTGCAAACCGAACCGATTCCTGTACAACGCCGTAACCCGCCGCAATTTGCTCGTCGGCCCACTGGCACCAAATGCGCAGCCAAATATCAGGATGGATAAAATCGCGTCCAAATTCTGTGCCAATGAATTGTTGAATGTCTGTAGCTGATCGACCGCCAAGTGAGGCAATGGGCGCGCGCTTAAACTCACCGTCGATATAATCCCCGACGTTCTCAATTCCAACGGCGCGCAAAAGCACTGAGCTCATTTCAGCGATAGGTTTCTTGATGTGCCGCGCGACATATTTACAGCGACCAAGTATCTTGCGCACCTCGCTTTTGCCAGCCCCGCCATAGCCTTGCAGGCCAACGATGCGGGGTTGATGATCTGGTAATCCCTTGGCTGCCCGCCACATAACAGCGTCCTGCCAGTTGCATTGTGGCGTTGCGTGAACTTGCATAACCATTTTACTCCTCCTCATAAAGTTCGTTGAACAGCGCCAAAAACTCAGCCTTGGCACGTTCCGGTGACCAGAACTGCAACACAACGCCCAGCCGGACGCCGGACAATTCCCAATCGCGATCAGACGTCGCCATGTTTTGCGCGCGCTCGTCGTGCAGGATTCGGTTGTCGGCCTCGTGTACCAATGAGGGCTGCGTGAGCATCAGGTCATATCGCGTAGCAATCGCTGCCCAAGCCTTGGCTTCGGCTTCTTTGTAACCCTGCAAATATGGCTTAATGGGACGCGGCACGTCGGCCAGATATGCCTCCGTCGCATCGTGCATAAGCGCGCACAGAGCCGCCCTGTCGCCATGCTGGCGCAAATGCTGCGCCATAAGCACGCAATGTTCCGCAACGCTATAGAATCGCAACGAATGGCCGTTGTATCGGCATTGCATGGCCAGTGAGTGAGCAATGTCTTCGATGCACACATCTTCGGGCCGTAAATCCATAGGGTAGACCGCGCGCCCGGTGTAGGTTTGCATGAATGAGCCGGTGCGGGGTGGGTTTGAAACAAGCTCCCACTGTTCGTCTTGGATGTGTGTTTTGTGCCTATCTGATTGGTGCTTGTACACGTACCCCTTCAACACCTTGGTTTCATACCCCAATGGCGCCCATGGTGTTGAATGAGCTGTGCGGCGAATTAAATCACCAACTTTGAACTTTCGTCCTTCGTCTTCACGCTCCACGACGAACCGAGCCGCCGTGTCGAACGGGTGGATTTGTTGGGGTTGGTTTAGTGGGACTACTTCATATTCTTTTGAATCTACCCACAGTTCTCTTGAAAAGGTCATATCCCTATCTCCTCTTAGTGGTGGTTGCGCCGTGGTGGGGCGCGATGAGCAATAGAAAACAGTCCTATTGCTCATTTGGCTCTTGCTTGGTGGGTGAATTTATGGCACGCGCAATCTCCAGCATGTCGCGCGCTGCTGCTTCTGCATACCGCTTGCTTGTTTGAGTGTTAAGCGTTAGCCCCGCCCGAAGTAGCGGTGATTGAATTGTTATGGTCACAGTTTCGTTTGTCGGTTTCATCATGCCACGTTCCTTTGTTTCGCATTGTCATTTGCGGCTTGCATCTTCGCCGCGCCCATAACCATTTCAGGACGGGCCGTATTGCGCCCCGTTTCACCAAACCGCTTTGAATAGGTGACGCGCTTCGCCGAACGACCAGACCACCATGGACCAGACGCGCCGTAAGCATCCGGTGCCGCAAGTGTTTCGTGCTGTTCGAGATACATTAGAGTGGTTTTGACAAATTCATCCGCGTGGCGGTGGCCGGTGTGACCATAAACATATTTGGCGCGGCCATACTGTTCGCGAAAAATGCTTGCAAACTTCGCGTCAACGTTCTTCATCGTGGCTTTGTGGCCGTGGTGATAGAAAAGCGCCGTCTTGCCCCACTCATATGAATAATAAAGCATCGGCGAATTATCGACAGAGATGCGCGGCTCGTTTTCATACATAGCCGCAAGCATTTCACGAAGCCACGCGCTGCTTGCCGGGTCGTGGTTGCCGCTGGCCATAACAACGTGAACGTGCTGGTGCTTTTTCAATAGCATGTCAATGATGCGCCGCACGGTTCGGATCACAACCCGAATTACTTTCTGCAATCGTGAGTCGGCATCCAGCACGTTGTGATGGGCCGGTGTGACGCTTTCAAGGGCGTCATGATGCATCAGGTCACCCAATTGCGCGAACACCGCTGTGTGTGCGTCAGGTGCGGTAGCGATCGAGTGGGCAAACCAATCAAGCAAAAGCTGCTCCGCAATTCTCAAATCATAATCCGCGCCGGTTTCTTCGCGCCAGGACAGCATCCCAAAATGGCTATCAGTCACAACGAACTGATTGAGCAAATCGTCCGCCACATAAGTCGGCCCCACAACAGGCTCGGCGCGCGGCAACTCTTCTTTGAACGCTTCAACGGCTGCGCGCATTGCCTCGGCCTGCGCTTCGGCTCCGGCGCGCTCCATGACGTGCTGCGTCAATATGCGTCCATCCGCACCGACAAGGCTGGTCTTGCCTTTGATCACCAACCCGTCGGTTGGCTTCCATTCCGGGCCCGCCTCTTTACGTTGTTGGACATACTGGCCGGTTGGCGTGTCAGTGATTTGCCGGATCGCATACCCCGGCAACGTTTCTTGCGGGCCCAACAACCCCCGCTCCGCGGCTCGCTTCAGGTGGTTGCAAAACGTGTTGCGTGGCAACCCAAGCGTTCTTGCAGCTTCGGACTTATTGTCATTGGCGGCGCGATACGCAATCGCTGCGGCCATGGCTTATCGTCTGTTAGTGGTGGCGTTGGCATGTGGTGGTGTCTCCTGGGTGGTTGTTGTGGGATGTTGCAATGGTCGTATTCAATCCACAGCCAGTGCCGCGCTGAGACATGCAGCCCCACCAGCGATTACTGACAACAGTAAAAACGAAGTCGCCTGATCAAGTGAATCAAACATCTCGATGCTAAATGCGGACCACAGGATAGCAGTCACAAACCAAAGCAAAAACAAGACAAGGGAAACCGCGCCAAATGAAGACGCCAAAATGCGCAGGAACTTGGTGAGTATATCGTCGTCGTCCATAACGTTCTCCTCAGTGGTGGTCGTGCGTGTGGTGCCGCACTAAAAACAAAAAAAAGCCCGCCGACCTTTCGGCCAGCGGGCGTTTGGAGGTCATATTCGCATATTACAAATTTATGCGCATATGTCAAGTGATATTTTAATATCCGTTATTTGGGCCCGGATTTACTGCCCTGTTGAATAAGCGTGTCTATCCTGTCCGAAAGCCGGTCCAGCGCGTCATGTACGCGCGTTAGCGATTCTGCCAAGCCTGATTTTGTTGCAAATGTTTCGGCGCTATGCACCTTGTGCTCGCTCAGTTCGCGCTGAATAATGTCTGTCTTCAACTTAACCGTCTCAGTGGCTAGGGCGGCGTCTGTCTTTGCGCGCTCAATCTTGCCTTCAAAGTATTTCCAAAAACCGAAACCGAGGCCAATAACGGCCAGTAAAAAACCGCCGACAGACACAATGACTTGCCATGTGATTGCTCCATCCATCAGCGCCTCCAATATGCGATAGCGCCAGCAGCGGCGCGGATTCCACCAACGACACCGACAAGGCCAAAGAACGACAACAGGATCGCGCCCTGCCACTCGTCAAACGGCGCGGGAAAAGCCGGCACACCGCAAACCTCTTTACCGTCTTGCGTCCAACAGCGCTCGAACACACCACCTTGCGAATACCAACCAAAGCGCGTGTCGGCCCAAACCGCCCAAAGCTGCTCAACAAATGGAAAAGCGATCAGGAACGTCATGACGCGCATCTCGATATGGTTAGCCGTGGCCAGTCGAACTTTTGTTGCGTTACGCCGCACCTCTTTACGTTCTTCATGGGCGCGGCGCTGTTCGTCGTTCATGGCGTCAAAACGGCGCTGTTCGCGGCGCTCAAAAAAACCAATAGCCTTGTCCAGCAGCCCGCCTGACAACCAGTTTAGAATTGTAATCAGCCTCATCAAGTCGTCCAGCCGTATTTCTGTGCCAGTGTGTGCCAATATTTGGTTGCGGCAAAGATTGCGCCACCCAGGGCTGTGTCAATGTCGGCTATGATTGCGGGGTCTTTGAAAACCTCAGCCATATCAGCGGGCATGCCGCGGCCAACCAACCAGCCGGCCAGTACGTACAGAAAAAGTCGGGTCCAAAGTAGTGTCATGATGCACTCCTAAAATATATTGATTATGCCGTTCACAATGAGCGCAGCGACAAACGAAATACCGCCGATCCACAGCACAGAACTTAGCTTGAGATTGGTGCTAACCGTGGTGGGTGTCACGCCAACAGCCACGGCGCGCATCACGAAAAGGGCGAGCCAAAGCCCGCCCCAAATGTATAGAAATGTCATTTTGTTTCGCTTTCCTTGTCTGGTAGCACGACGGCCTCGTTTGAAGCTTGCCGCGTAACTTGCGCACCAGCACGTGATGCCAGCCACAATCGCAAGGACAGCCAGTACAACGACACTTGGATTGACCCCGCTTGGTGTCAAAGTTGGCGTTTCTGGTTGCGCATCCGGCTGCGGCGCCTTGTCAACAGTGACAGTTGGTGATTTACCAAACGCGGCTTTCAACTCCTTACTCACATCAATTCGCTTGGCGCTTGACCAGTCCGGCGACATGTTTTTGCGAACGCGGGTGTATTCAATCATGGTGCCGTCGCTGGCCCACTTTCCATCAAAGAATAGATCGCGTTCCTTGGCGCGGCGCTTTGCAATTTCTGGCGGCTTACGCCAATCCATGAACGATTTGCGCGCGCGGGCAACGTTGCCTTTTTTCCAATGCTTAACCCAAGCGGCGCGTTTGATCGCGCCTGTGTTCCAGTGGAAAGAAAGTGCGGCCGCATATTGCGACTCGGTCAATTCGTGCCCGGCAAAAGCTTCATCAACCTGCTTGGCGTAATTGCGCAGCGCCCAAACATAAACATTCATGCAATGCTGCAACGGCGCTGGCTTGCCGATGTACCGCTCGACGGCGTGGCCCGTCGCATTTGTCATGCCAACGCACCACGTATTTTTGCCCACACTGTCTTTGTAGGTTTGACGCACAAGCGCCTCGTGAAACGCTATTTCTAGCGCCACGCGATAGGTGACAGTCATTTGCTGCTCCAATAATTTTTGAATTATTTCTTGCGACGGCGCTTAAAGTGATAACGCATTGCGCGGTCAACGTGGCCCGGATCAATCCAGTCTAGGAATTGGCCTAATTGTTTCCAGCCGTGTTTATGTGCTTTTCTGCCAGCCCTAGCCGATAAGGTTTCGTGTTTACGCCCGCCCAAACAACGGTTTACCTTTTCATCTATCAAGATTAGCCAATAAATGAAAAAGCGCATGGCGTGGCCCTTCCGAGATGAATGCAGCTACCCAATCCAAGCAATGACCTGCGGCCAGTTGCTTTGCATGTTATGCTCCGATGTTGTGAATAATCTAGGCTAAGTTATAGACCAGTGTGCCGCGATATTAATTGCCCGAAAGGGTCTTGCTACCAGAAGCGCAAAAACGCCCATACAAGGTGAACCCCAACCACCCCTGCCAGCACAGCATAGGTAATGCGGGCATAGGTTTTGCCACTGGTTCGATAGTCCGGCGTACATGCAAGAATTATCGCTAGAGGCAAGAAAACTCCGAGGTGCCGCGTCTCCAGCGACGTGATGGCTACAGCCACAGTGAAACCCGCAATGCAAAAGACCAGAAACAATTTGGGGGCGTTTCGCTCTCGAAATGCTGTTAGCGCCCCGACTGCCATGGCCGGGATCAGAAAAAAAGGCAAAAACCGCATGTAGCGACTTTAATATATGATACAGCGATCCGGTGAAAAAGCCGTGCCAAAATGGAACGGGGAAAACCCATAGATATGCCGAACCCACTACCGCTCTGATGGGTAAAGGCTGATTAACTACGAGCGCCTTTCCGAGCGACTGTCTCGCCTCGCCATTGGCCGGATCATCCAGCACAGCATAGGATGCGCTTTTAGCCACAGTGTCAGTAATGTTCGAATATCCTTGCGGCGACAGCACCCATATCACACAAGCCAACCCAATTATCACGCCGGCAACAACAGCTTGTGGCCCTCTCGCTGCCACTAACATTGCGGCGCTCGCCGCCAAAACCATCGCCACCGGGACGACCGAGAACTCGCCGCGCAGATAGTGAAAAAAAACAGGGTCGCTACCACTGTAACGCCTGCTAGTATCACGCCGCGTATCAATGTTTTTCGCGAAAGAAAATGCAGCCAAAAGAAGGCATACAATATCACGCAAAACATCGCCGCCGCATCGCGCATATGTAACGATTGGAATAGCCAAAAAATAGGGCACATCGCAAACAAAATAGACGCCATCATCAGGCGCGGTCTGTCATTGAAGCCCATAGTTCTAAGGCTCTTAATCGTGATGACTGAGGTAAAGGCGGCAAGCACAATGTTGACACCCACCCCTATATAGCGCTCCGCTTCGAATCCTATAGACCGGAAAAATTCGTATGCATAATGCCACAGGATGATTGGCCCAGTGCTCTCAGAAATCCCCCATTTTGCATAGACATGATCTGGCGCAGTCCAGTTTGTTGCCACCAAGAAAAAGAAATCCGCATCTTTAGTCATATCGCCAAGGATGATCTCATAATATCCCGCGACCCCAGCCCATAAGGCTCCAGCAACCACTGATAACCAAAAGGCAACGCGCTCCCATTCACCGCCTATCTTTGGAACAAATAGAAGGACGCCACCTGCCATAGTGAGAATAGAGACCACCACAGCGGGTTCAGCGCTGCCATAGAGCCGTGACAATACTGTCAGAGCAAACAAAAATATGCAGATTGTTACGGCCCAAAAATACTTCATGCAAAAGGACTAGCAGCGAGCAAAAGTCGGCGCAATATTTTTTTAAGTTATCAAAAGCGCCGATTGGTTCTTTGAGTTACACTTCGTTCAGGTTATTCGCAACAGCCTCGGTCAGCCGCGCAACAGACGCCGCCTCGAAAGCACCCACTGAGGTGAAGGAGTTTGCCGCAATGTTGTCTGTCATGTTAACGTGGTCAGCTTTTAGGCTTAGTGACGATGGAGTGGTATTGAAAAAGTCAACTCGGTTGCCTCTAAAGTAGATGCTTTCCGTTACAGTCCCGGTGTCTGAGAACAGTGAGAAGTTACCAGTTCTGCCCACTGTGACCTCAATGTTGTTGTTGTCATATTCAACATAGGTGACGGGTTGGGCGACCACCGTTTGATAAGGCCCAACAACATTCTCAGCTATAATCTTGTTGGTCTTGAATTTGAACATCTCAACACTGCCAGAATTGAGGTTTGATGTTGCGAAAATAGCGGTCACAGACTTGAAGGTGAAATCGTTACCCTCGCTTGCATTAACTCCATCGCGCCAACATAGTCAGTGCCTGAATCGGAAACGAGAAAACATGGGTTAACCGTTGCGGCGTTGGTCCATGTACCAACATTGTTATTGATTTGAATGCGGCGAATATTTGGGCCACGCGCACGACCAATTCCGTATTTGAAACTATCGAACTTATTATTTCTAATAATGAGGTCGGCACTACCACAATCGTCTACTAGCAGGCCAAACGAGAACCCAACAAGACTTAGGTCAAGTGCGTTGTTAGGTTTAAAATAGCAGTCTTCAATAATCGCATAATCAGACTCTTTGCTGTAAGCCCAAGATTGGCTTTTGTAGATGATCCCGGCGTAGTTAGTAACATCACAATGGTGCATTCTGAAACCGGAGCGTTGTGATGAATTATCTTGGTGGTAGTCTGCAACAAACGGACCAAGTTTATCGAATGTGCTATAGGAGATTTCCAACTCGTCGCGAGCCATAAAATCAGAATATGGTGTGCCTCCGATATATGCATTTGCTGTCGCCGCGATGGGCTGTTGACGACAAGTCTCAACCGTACAGCGAAAAATCTTGTTTTTGCCAAGTGTGGCCCAAGAATATGACAATACACTTCGCTGATTTTTAACGTTACATTTCTTAACCTTGAAGCCGGACACTTTAACGAACGACAACAAAGCCGCGCTATAGGTGTAGTTAGCAGCATCAAGCAAATCGTCTGTCAGTGGATCGCCTGTAAACACCCCTTCATGATCAAGGTTTTTAACCACCACATCGTAGGTGGTTGGTATGCTTGCGAAGTTGTCTTTGAAATAGGTTAGGGTGTAACCTGTTGACCCAAAATTGAATACTGAGAGTCCGACTTTGGATGCGCTGGCGAAGCTTGAGGGCGTTTCGTCAAGCAAAATAGTACAGTGGTTGAAGTCCACGGTCAGGTGGTTAATCTCAGGGAAATCAACTCTTGTGTCGAAATAGTATGTTTGATCAGCGTCCGCCCTAACTGTCGCGCCGTTGGGCAGTACTGACCCCATTAGATTCCATGCAGCAGAACATGAGCTAACGCCATCAGTGGGGCAACCGAATTGCTCAGGGTGGTAAACCCTACCCGGACGCGCCACGACATATAATTTAGCGCCACCAGTAATCTGCAAATGATGATCTGAGGCCCCGCTTGCAGCAACTTTCGCCGCCCAACGTTCGTCGCCATAATAGATTTTGTCACCTTCAGACAAAACTGTATAGTCAAGTCCACTTGCAATCATAGTTGCATAGTCTGCAAACCCAACGGTTTTAGCCCTTGCTGCCGCCGTTAGCTTGGCTGTGGTGATGGAGTTGTCGGGAACTGCAATGCCATCAAGAATTTTCAGCCAGTTGCCTGAACCACCGGAAACAGGGTCATCATTTAATGAGCTTGCGACCTTCAATTGATACCAGTTGTCATCAGAACCAGTTACAACTTGATCAAGCGTGAACGTTGTGACACCATCCCAATCGCCTTGGTGGTCAAATGTAGCATTCGGATTTGAAGTGAAGATTTGACGCCATTCTGAACCAACCTTGAAAAAGATAGTCGCTACATTTTCAACAATATCACCTGCTGCTGGATCGGTACCCGCCGCCGTTTTTACATCTTCGGCACTACCGCCATTAAGCGCAATGGTCACTCCGCCCGATGTGTTGGTGCCCGGAGGATCGGTCAGGACAATTGCTTGCACCGCTGCTGGATTTACACCCGTTGCTGTGTCAGCAGTGATTGCGTTGGCTGTGCCGCCAATGTTTTCCAGTACCGCCAATGTGTCGGGCAAAGCGCGGATTTTAACCCAAGCTGAGCCGCTATCATCCCACGAATATTGGCCGTTGTTTGATGCTGTACTGTCGCCAACCACAAACCCCGGCGCATTGTCCGCTTTATCTGTGATTGCGTCCAATTCGGCCTTAGTGGCAACCGCAACCGCACCAATACCCGCGCTGGCCTCGATCCGCTTTAGAACATTACGAAGCGGACCCTTTTTGACCTTATAGTTACCACTACCGGGATCACCTGATGTGTTGTTGTCACGCAATGCGCTATCAATGGTATCGACCATAAAAGCCCCCATAAAAAAAAACCGCCCTAAAAAGGACGGTCACGTTCGATTGAAATGTTAGGTTTTGTTAGGTTACTGTCTGCGATCCGGTGGCAACTTCTGTGCCTTCAACGCCTGAGCCGTTTATCGAAACAACCCAGAAATAATAGTCGCCAGCGGCAAGACCGCTATCGGTGTAGGTGTCGGCTGAACTTGGTGAGCCGTATTCGGTATGAACAAGCGTTGATGTGGCAAAATCGTTTGAGGTGTGCCGGTAAATTCGTGCGCCCACATAGTTAGATGAGTTGGGCGCGGTCCAATCAATCTGAACCTCACCAGTTCCCGGCGTCGCGACAACACCCGTCACTGGATCAGGCGCGGTTGTGTCAGCCGTTGCCACAACGGTTGGGTATGGATCAACCCATTCGGACGCGCCGCCAGCGGTTGAAACTGTGCGGTAACGAATTTCATAAGTTGCACCATCTTCAACCGTGTCGGTGTATGCTAGACGCTCATCCATATTGACGATAAACAGCCGCCAAGCCGTTTCGCCGGACTTGCGATACTCAAACTCATAGCGGTGATCCAAGCGCGGAGGTGCATCAAATGTCGCCTCAAGCCGCACAGACGAACCGGTTGAACCCGGCACCGGCGCCGCCGACAATGAAAGATTACTTGGCGCCGCCAAATCGTTTGTTTGCGTCGTGTCAATAAGCGGCGCTGGCTTGTCGCCTTCTTCGCCGGGTAACAAAGTCCAACGATATTGATCGATCGGCACCAGCCCGGTTGAGCTAAACCGCCCACCCTCTTCAAGTTCAACAGGCGATGCAATCTCGTAGTTACCCGTAAAGGTAACGTCATAATCCAACGCAACAATGCGCTTACGGCGCGCTAGTAACGCCCGTGGTCCAAGTGTTGGCCCTAACTTGTGGCGTGGCTGCAATCGCTTGCCAATGGCTTTAGCCAGCCGAACAGCTTGGTTATGATTATGGCAACCCAATATCTGAAATTCGGCAAAGTTTGGCGTCCGGCCCTCTTCATAATAATCGGTATTGATCCAAGGCGCGCACGGCTGTTTGATATAGCCATAATCCGGCTCGGTATAGACCACCACCACGCCATCGGTTTCACTCTCACCGTCTTGAGCCTCGCGGCTGGACATTGAAAGTATGTCGCGTTGCGCGGAAAAAGTCAGGCTTGGTTCTTGCCAAACGCCAACATCGATATATGCCTTGCCTTCATTATCAAACAAAAGCACGCCATCGCATGTGGCCAAGATTTGCTTTTCGGCAATGTGGCGCTCCATATCATCAGGGATGGAGATACCGCACTCATAGCGCGGTTGCGTGCCGCTGTTCTTGTCTGTGATTGTCACATCGCACTTGTCAGCAGCATCGGCAATATTATCCCAATTGATCGCAGACATTGGCTTGTTCATGCCAAAAGGATGAGTCCTAAACCACGCCCAAATCAGCGCAGCGTTAGATGAATGCGTCCATGTGCTTTCATCCTCAATATCGTGCGTTTCTTCACGCGGATCATAGATGCGTGAGAAATAGCCCACGATTGAAATAGCAGGCTCACCCACACCAACAGGCCCGCGCCATCTATAAATCTTGTGGCGATCCTCTTGGGAGACGGGGTCTACCTTTACGACTGAATAAGTGACGCCCGCCAACTTGTGGTCAGTTGTCCATTCTGAAAACTTAGATGTAAATGCAGAAATCGCTGGCGGCGTTGGGGTGCCGGGTGTAAATGTGGTGCGCTCAATTGTAAAATACGGAACCAAATCGCTTGGTGATGGGCTACTCAAAGCCGACCCACTGCCCCCCTCAGTCGAAAGACAGAAATCCTTTGTTAGAACCTTGTCCGAACCGTTTAACGTAACTTCGATTTCATCCAGCATATAACTATCGAATGAAACCAGTTCACTGTCGGCGTGCGCAATCATATACCAAAACGCGCCACTATCATCGTACTCAGAAAATACAACCGCGCCACCGGCCCGCACTTTACCAGCGCGCAACCAACGTGGAGCCGCTTCAATCCGTACATTGATCCGCGATGCTTCAGGCGGGGTTCTTTGTGGGCGGTTAAGCGCTTGGATAACCGCAGAACCACCCGCTAATGCGCCAGCCAAAATCAAACTACCAATCGGAGTGGCCAGCCAAAGACCGAAAGATAAGCCCGCGGCGCCGGCGGCGCTAAGCAAAGGAACGGCACCTAGCCCAAAGGCTGCGCCAATACCTTGCAGAAACGCGATAGCGCTAATCGGATCAGCCTTCGCAGGTGTAGCCGCAAAAACCAAAAGCGCGATCAAAACCGCTCTTAAATACGCCATGCCGCAACCACCTTCACAAACCTAATAGGAACTTCGATCAAATGGGTTTCGGCGCTCATAGCCACCTTGTCGCCCAAGCAAATGCCGCCCAATTCAATGCCGCTGAATTCCACAACCACAATGTCGCCAAATTCAGGATCAGCCTTTTCAAAGCCCAAGCCTTCTAATTGCCGCCCTACAAGCGCTGCCACGCCCCCGGCGCGGTCGACATGCCCTTGCGCACCTTCGCGGTCGCTGTATGTGCCTCGAATGCCCGCTGCGGGGTCTGCGCCGTGTATATCAGCGACATAGCTTGCGCATCGCGTAAGACAATCGCCATCGCCCCAAGAAAACGGCGCTGATCGCCAAATCTTGAGGTGTTTTTGCACCGCTTCTTTTTTTTGAAATCATGGAATAATAAACGTCTTGTTTGCCAGCCCGGCCACAAATTCGCAGCCACGGTCTCCGTCAACGCCTAAAAGCGAAGCGCGGTTTTTCTGGCTGGTGTCGGTGTACGTGCCGCCTGGCGCGCGTGATCGACCCGCATTGGCGTTTACCGCCACCACCGAAGCCACATAGTTTTTTTGAAGTGTGCCATTGGCATCCATGGCCAGCTTTTCTTCAAAGATTGCTGATTGCATGGTGAACTGATCAAAATAATCCAAGGCGGTTTGAGGGCGAAGACCCTCACCTTCTTCAAAGATGCCTAAATAACAGGTGATTTTTCGACCCGCTACTTGATCTTGCGACGCCTTCAAGGCGTTGTAGGTCGTGCTGTCGATATAGCCCAACGAGAATTGATAGCGCGGACTCGATAAGTCGCGGCCATCATTGATTTTTGGTGCTTGGTGAAAGTTTGCGCCTTCAGGTGAAAGCGTGCCAAGCCATTCTTGGCCGTCCTCGCTAAACGCTTTGCCCATGCCATCCCAAACGCGCACCACGCCGGCCAAGAAATCATATTTCCAGAACCGGCGTACAACGATGCGCAAATCTGTTGGATCTGTTGCTACCGAAAGATATTCGTTTAACTTATCTTCAAAAGCACTCATACCAACGCCTCAACGAATTTGATGGGCCCGGGCTTGACGTAGGCGCCGTACTCAAATTTGGCCCTGAAACTGGCGGGGTCTTGAACCTTGCCAATCATTGTTGGCCTCAAAGGCGCGTCATCGTAAGGCTTCATTTCTGTGCGTAGTGGCGGGTTGAATGTCAGCGTTGCAACGTCGTTGTCGTCATATTCGATCGACATTACTTTGTAAGCGCGTCCCTTATGGCCAAATAGATGGCCAGGCAACAGCTTGCGGTTAAAGTTGGCCAAATCCAAAGTGATTGAAGTCGCGCCCTCCAAATAATGCGCAGTGGCCTTGACGTTCATCTCATACGCCCAACCAATATCCCGACCCCAAAGTAAATCGGAACCGCCTTGATCCCAAGGTATACCCACAGTTTCATATGAATCTGGAACGGTCACGCCAATATCTGATGGCTGCAAAACCTGCAGCGAATCCCGAATAGGAACGCGAAAAACAGCGCCATTTGCTACCCGAGACATTAGCCAAGAAATAATGCGCGCGTTGTTCGTTGTATCGGCATAGTTGAAGTCCATTTCCAAAAACGACACACCACCCGGTTCGGGTGAAAGCGCGTTTGCGCCGCCAGCGGTATACGCACCGGAAAAGCCTTGCCCCGGTGCGTAAAAAAACTTGGTTTTTTGGCACGACAGTATCAGGCCAATTATGAATCGTTGGCGTTATGGTCATGCAATTGCCCCGCGTGATTGCTGTTCAACTTGCCAACCTGGTAAAGCGCGCTTCACGGTTTCAACGCTTTGCGCCGTGCCTTGCTGGATCATTTGTTGAATGCGTTGACCGTCAATGGCGCCGTCGAGCACAAAGGTTTGATCGATTTGGACGTTGCCAGCGCCGGAAGTTAGCTGTTGACCCGGCTTGGTAATGTCCACCCGTTCGTTTGGTGACTTACGGAATGCAACCAACTGGCTATCGATCCCCCCGGTGCCGCCCGGCATAATCGTGCCGCCTTTTGCAAAGCCGAACAGGCCACTGAACAAGCTACCAATGATGCCACCAAACCACCGCCAAAATTGATGTTGGAAAACGCCATTTGAGCTAGGTTCATCATAATGTCAGAAAGCACATCGAGCCAACTTTTGGACCCATCAATAACACCGCGAAGTGAGGCACCTACTGAGCGGAACATGTCAGCAAACTTGTCACTCAATCCTCCAACCTTGCCATCCATTTCGTCAAATTCGTCTTGCGCCAATTTAACCGCGCGTTGATAGGTATCCCAATCAATCGCACCGGCCTCTAGCAATTTGTTTAGCTCCTCCATCTTGGAATTAAATTGCTCTTGTGGCGTTCGAGTGGCCTCAAATACACGCCGTCCGGCCTCTGCTAAATCATTCGCCGCCTTCTTAAACCCACTCGCCGCCCTTTCAATCGGTTCGGAAATCGAAGAGCCACCGGATTTATTTTCTGTTGGCCAGTTAAAAGAAGCATAGAAGTTAGGCACGTCTGGCAATTGTTGTCCGCCTTGAATTGCTCCTAGCTTTGCGGCCAATTCATCTTTTGGCGACTGCTTTTTCTCAATTGGCTTAATCGTGCTGTTGTAGCTTGCCCATTTTTGAAAGCGATCGACTTGCTCCATAAAAGCGATAAATGCGTCTGTTGCTTTGGCGATTGCATCAAACAACATCGCACCAAAGTCTTGCACAGCTTTTTGAAATTCAGGTGAACTAATTTTAGCCGCCAGATTTTCAATGGATTTGCGAAGGCTTTCCATGCCGGGGCCAGAAACCTCGAATAGATCACCAAATGCGTTGCTCAACCCAGTGAGCGCTCCGCCCATTGTATCGCGCGCGGCGCGCGCGGAGCCGCCAAATTGCGTCTCAAGTTCGCGCAAAATAATTTTTTTGAGCCTCGGCAACGCGACCAGTTTCAACAAGTTCCTTTACAACTTTTTTCTGATCTTCAGTGAACTGAATCCCAGACCTTGAAAGTGCAGTCATGCCCAAAACAGGGTCGTTCAGTGCCTTGCCAACCTGCAATGCCGCTGATTTAAGGTCAGTCCCCATTGCTGTAGCGACATTAAGAGTTGACTCAAGTGCTTGTGGGAACGTCTCTTTCCCGATCTTGGTAAACGTCAAGAGCAACGCCTGCGCTTCAATGACAGTTTCGTCACCATAAGTGGTAACGGACTGCATTGCTGAGGCCATTTTTTTGAAGCTCTTTTGACGTTAGCCCGGCAACCTGCTTTGTCGATTTCAAAACCGCTTCTAGCTGTTTGACCGATTTCTCTTGTGCAACTGAAGCGGAAAGAAAGCTTTTCGATGCGACCGCGATTCCTGCAGCTACTGCCGCGGCGCCGATAGCAACAACCTTGAACGCCCGCTTAGCTACAACTGCAAATTTTTCTGTACCTGTCTGTGCGTTTTTCAAACCACGTTTGAACTGAGCGCTATTTAGGCCCAGATTCACGCGCAAGGCGCCTATAACTGCACTGCCCATTATTCGCCTTTCGTCAGATCGTCACCCCCAAAAGCCGCGTTTAAGGCTCTCAAGATGCGCTCCATTTGTTCTGGTGTTTGAGGTTTTTTTGGTTCGAATTCGCCCTTGTCTAGCAAGGATTCCAGCTTCGGAAATTTCTTTGGGTCCATCCGCGATAGGGCCGCGATGTGCCAAACTGACCAAGCACGTTCGTTGTGCTCATATCGGCGTTTTTCAGTAGCTGCTTTGAAGAAATTCGATATTTCGCGCGGGGTTAAAGTCCAGAAAAGTGCAGGGTCATAACCGCAGCTTACAAACTGACGATGCAGACCTTCCCAATCCCACCTTACCGCGCGTGCGCTGGGGGGTTGTCGCTATTCTCCTCAGCTTCAGGAAAAGCAGCTACAAAGGCAGATCCAAGCTTTTCGCCTACTGACTGAAACCCAATATCGTTCATGATCTCACCGACTTCATCAATCGGTAGGGCTTGAGCCCCGCCCAGCGCCTCGTGCATCACTTTCCTCAAGAAACCGAGGCGCAATTGAGATGGGTCGTTCATCTTTTCGCCAATTTGGTTGATGCCCATATCCAGTGCATCTTCCATGGAGACGATTTCATTCGCGCCCATGTGGAGAATGTAGGTCTTGCCAAGTGCCTTGACTTCTACTTCGCCGCGTTTTTTATTCGCCATGTTTCACCTATGCCAGTGTTGGTTTACCAGAAATTTTAAAAGTTGCTGAGGCTGACATTTTGTCATCCATGGGCACTGAAGGTGTGTAACCGGTGCAAACCGCTGAACATGTGAATGTAACGGAATTTGGCAATGTGATTTGATAATTACCCTTGCCACCGGTTAGCGCGGCAATCAATACATCAGATGCGCTAGGGATGTAATTCAATTCCAAAGTCACCTCACCGGCATCCATGAACCCGGCAATGAACTCGCGGAACTGATCATCACTTGTCATATGAGTAACATCGATTGCGTCTCTAGAATAAGACGGAAGCGTTACATTGGTAACCTCAGCCACCGCTGTAAACGCCTCTGAAACCTCACCGTCACCAATTGCAAATGTGGTGCCAAAACCTGTATCTGCATTACTTGCAGCCATAATCATAGTCCTTTATATTTTTGAATAAGCGCCCAGCCTACGGGCATAATTTAGGCGCTAACTGGCGTCAGTTGACCAAATTTGAAAATCCATCGAGAATTTATGAAACAATTCATCACCTGGTTTTTCTGATGACTGTCTCTCTAGGAGTAGCATTATGGATTTGAAATCCGTTGATCCTTTTTCACCGCTATATCCTGACAACAACTCTTTAATTCGTTGCGCCGCTGGGTGTGCTGCGGTGTATCCTGTTCCTGGCCAACCATACTGATCTCTGCCTCGCACATCTATTTGAAAACGGCTTTCCTCTAGGTTGTCACTGCCCTGCATGTGGTAACCAGGAGCTCCACTTATGCGGTAGATGGACACGACAACACCTTGCTCGCCTTGTGAGACAAGGCCAAGGCGGATTTTTGATGCAGGCACCAGTGCGGTTAAGGTGGCGTCAGTGGTTAATATAGTGCGTAGGTCGGGTTCCACCATCATCTACCAGCCTTCTTTGCCTCACGCTCTGCTTTACGCGCTGCGTTCTTTTGTGCTTTTTGCAACCCAATCCACAAGTGATCGCCGATTACGTCCAAAACCCTATCTTTTGTGGAATCCCATGCCGGGCGCATAAAGGGTTGGGGCGGGTGAAAAACTGTGCCAAATTCTTGCGTGATGGCTTGCGGGTGAGTTCCGGGCCCGACAAATTGCTCAATGTCCGCGGCATGTTTCTTGTGTTTGGATTTTTGGCTGCGCGACAACTTACCAGACACGTCAATACTTTCGGCCAAATGACCCTCGTCCTTCGGCGCCAGTTCTCGTGCGCGCCTCGCGGTTATTTCACCGCCAGCTTTTAAGGCATTGCGCCCAACACGACGCGTGGTGTTTCAGCAATGTCGGCCAGCGCGGCTTCAAGCTCTTTCAAGCCTTCAACCGTGACGGTTTTATCGTTAATCATCACTCAGCCCTTGCGTTCGCCGTAATCTCCCAATCCTTATTGCGACCCACCTCTTTTACACCAGAAATGTCATAATCGCGGCCGTCATAGGTCAGCCACCAAGTCGGGCTAAGATCAGCCAGCGCAGTGTTATACGGAACGACAAACCGTCCGGTTATTTCGGCCGACACTTCTTTTGCTGCCAAACGTTCGCGGTCAGACACCGGGGTGTACTGCGCCCATGCCTGAACTTCTACATCAGCGCCGGGGATTGGATTGCCAAATGGATCTGTGCCGCCGCTTGTGCCAGCTTTTTTCAGCGTGATTAAGCGGTCGCGTTTTCCTGGTTTCATGCGTACCGCCTATGGTTTGCCAACAGCGCATCAAAAAGACGTGTATTTTCCTCAACAGACACGCCGCGATTGTCGTATGCATCGGTTATCCACGCCAGCATCGCATATTTAACCGCGGGCGGTGCCGTGGCGTGACCAACAACAGCGGTCACTGTGATGCGCGACCCTGATTGTATCGTTGGCCATGTTTGGTTGTATTTCAGAACAATTCGCGCCTCGATACCCTCGGCACGCACCTCATACACGTCAGTTGAAAGTGCCTGAGTTGCGCCATCAGCATCGACATATGATATGCTGGAAACTGATTGAACAGGGCCCTCCGGTAGATAGGCCAAATCGCACCAATCGTCGCACTTGATTGCAACGGTTTGTGTGGCAAACCTAACACCGCAATATTTCTCGACATGGTTGCGCGCGGTTTCGATAAGATCGCCGAACAGTCCATCTTCATCGCTATGCAAAACCCGGCATTGTGTTTTAGCCTCGGCAACCGTTACCGGTTCAGCCCCGGCTGCGCTGGTTACAGTTGCTGGATACCACATTAGCCGCGCTTCTCCTTAGAGGGTTGGCGTTTCGTCGCTGTCTCTTTTTTGGTGTCAGCCGGAACTGCGTATCTAGCCTCAATCAACCGAACCGCCTCCGCTTCTGGAAAGTCTTTTTCATCGCCCGTCGCCAGTACATACTCTGGCCCCGCGATACTCGTTGTCATGCGAATTTTCATGATTGCCCCCTTGGCAAGAAAAAGCGGGCGCCGAAACGCCCGCTCAAGTCAATTAAGATGCAGCCATAACGAGGTGCTTCACAGCAGCAGTGTCGCCAAGTTCACCATCAAAACGAACTAGGCCAGCAATGCCAAGATCAGGCCAGAAACGCTCACGCATCACGCCAATCACGGGCGAGCCAACCTTGCGCACGAAGTACTTCCCGTGGTCACCAAAGATGATAGGTTTGGCAGAGGTGCCAATGTCAGCCATAGCTTGGTTTACGCTGTACACATGGCCAAGCAATCGACCAGGCTCGCCTTTGGTAACATCACCCATTTGCCATAGGTAGTTGTTGTCACCATCTTTCAATTTACGGATAGTAGCCAACGTGCTGTCATTAAACGACCAGCGAACTTTCGGCGCCATACGATAAGCTGGATCAACAGAGTGAACCAAATCGACAAGCTCGTCACTGGTAATGGCAGCAGTGGCAGCCGCTGTTTTACCAGCAGTAGATGCTGTCACGATACCGTTTGGAGCGCCTGAACCAGAGCCAGTGGTAAGCTGCAAGTTAGCAACCCGACCGAGCCGCTCACCAAGAAGGTTGCCAAGCAAGGTTTCCATATTGAAAATGGAATCCTGCGCAAGCTCCATTGAGAACTTCACGAACTCAGTATCAAACACATACGCACTCAGTTCTTTTTGTCCGAACGTTGCATCCTTACCGCCGTCGTCGGTCAGCGCGACCCCTTCGGTGTGCGCAACAGCCGTTACGGTCGTGTCATTCACGGTTGGGATTGTGATGGAGTTGCCGCTGGCCGTGGTCATTACGGTAGCAACATCCTCGTTGTACATCGGGCCCCAAGCCGCCATTGATTTGATAATCTGATTGGCAAGCTCTGTCGGAACCGTGAAGCCGCCAGCGCTGTTTGTGCCAGCAGTTTGCGCGCGGAATTCCGCCGATTTCTGCAAACCGTTGCGCATAATGTTTCGTTCTTCGGGGTCAAGGCTTCCAAGGTCGCCGCCTTGCGCAATGAACTTATAGAACGTTTCGCGGTATTCAGTTTCATTACCATCGTCATTGCGCTGTTCATCGCGCTGCTCTTTAGCGTCGCGTTGACCCGGACGATTTCGTTCACGCGATTCAGATTCGGCCTGCTCAAGTCGAGCCTCAAGTTCGGCTTGCTTTTTTTCGCGCTCAATACTTTTTTCGACCTTATCGAAGTCGGCCATAATATTGTCATGACGCTCTTCAAGTTCAGCGGCGCGGGCTTCGTCGGTGTTGCTCTTAATTTCATCAAGAGCTTCGCGGGCTTGTGTTACAAGCTGACCGCGTTTTTCTTGTAATTCGGTAAGTGACATACTTATCTCCAAATAGAAAAACCCGCTCAAAGGCGGGTCGTGGTGGATTTGTGGTGTGATGAGATATGGCAGGACGTTACCGCCCGCCCTCCGACAGATTGTCGGGTGACTACGGGGTGTCCTGCGGGATGCCCCGAATCTTGCTTTCCATTTCAGCTTTGCGCTCTGCAATGCGGCGCTGTGCTGCAATGGCGTTTTGTTTCCGCTGTTCTTCTTCAGCTTTTTCTGATTCACGTGCTTCATCAGCTTCGGCGCGCGCAGCCTCAAGCGATCGCACCGCTAGCGTGGTGTCCTGATATGCGGGAAAAGCCGTTGCCGTGATTTCGAACAACTCAACTTCGTGAATGGTGCGGTGTGGGATATCGCCGCTTTCGTCCCATTCTTGTTTGGTCACGCGAAAACCAAATGACATACCTGTCACGTCACCGCGCTCAACCAACGTCCACAAGTCGCGACCGTCAGCCGTATCTGGCACGTCGATTTCAACCTTTAGACCGCGACTGTCCTCGGATAGTCGCAGGGTTCCGCTTTTTGTGCGGCCAACAACACGCCCGGAATCGTGATTTACCAGTGCCAGAATGTCGCCGCCAATTGTGCGAGTGAACGCGCCGGGTGCGATGCGCTCAACAAAATAATCGGCGATTGTTGTATCGCTGTTAAAAATGGCAGCGTAACCTTTTAGAGTTTTCTTACCATCATCATCGGCGCGAACTTCGACGCCGAGGTCGCCGCCGCGCTTTTCAAGTTCAGTCATTTGGCGTTTGCCTCGTCGTCGTTGTCGTCAGCATCATTGCCAACATCTTCTTTTGGTGTGACCTGCCCCGCATCTTTCGGGGTGGCCTCGCCTTGCATGGTTTGACGTCCAAGGGGGACCGTTGCCCCTTGGATCATCAAGTCATCACCATTTGGTTTTGGTGGCAGGTTATCCAAGCCACGCAATTCGTTAGGTGTTCGCAGCGCGTTTTGAACGCTTTGCGCCATACCTTCCATGCGGCTCTTGAAGTCGCCCCGTTCGATTGCGTCCATGGAGTGCTCTACATAACGACCGCCACTACGCACGCCGAAGAGTTTCAAATTGAATTCCTCTTCTGCCATTTTGGCCCATTGCGCCAGAACGTGCTTAATCAAATGCAAGTCCTGCTGTTCGGTGTTGGAAAAAGTTCCGTGGGTTAAGTCCTGCACAAACACTGGCGGCAAGTTGAAAACCCTTGCGATTTCTTCAATCTGAAAACGCCTGGCTTCGGTCATTTGCCCCTTCGCTGGATCAAAGCCAATTGGCTTCAACTCATGCCCTGGCGGTATCGGGACCATTGCGTCGCCTTTGCTGCGCGATGCCTCGACCGACCTTTTCATGTCGGTAAGAGCTTGGCGCATAGCGTCCTTGCCTGCTGGCAAGGGGCCGGTGAATGCCAAAGGCGGAACGCCACCACCAGCAAAGAAATTCGCACCATAATCACCCATGGCAATCGATAGCTGGACAGCTTTTGCCGCAAGGTGAAGCGGGCTATAAACAGAAAGCATGTCTGACTTCAGCAAGAAAGTGAGATCGATCACATCTTCCGCTGGATAATCGCGACCTTCGGAGTGATACCACTTGCGTCCGGCCTTGCGTGAGACATGAACTCGGCCATGTTCAAATGGCAGATAGCTTCAATTGAAGTGCCTTTTCGCTCAATCCACGCGCATCCTCGACCTGCAGAACCAAACACACCTTGCCAAAGATACTTGCGCATCCCATAGCTTGTCCATTGAGTGTTTGGCGCCTCATTCACTATGCGCTGTAGCTTGCCACCTACGCGACTCGCGTTCTCACCTTTTGATCTGTAAGCGTGCAGCGGCAAGTTAGCCATACTGCTAGACAAAAAAATTGTGAGACGCTGCAAACGCAGGAACCTGCATTGCGTTGTCCAGCGTAACATTCGGCAAACTTGTCGATTGAACACCAAAGAACTGCAGAAAGTTTTCCGCTGAAACTGGCACGGTAGGGTCTTCCGGTGACGCCCTAGTTTCAGCCGAGCGGCGACCCATAATTCTGTCAATAATATTCATCAAGCCGCCATAAAGTCAGTTAGAGAAAATTCGGGGTCATCCCAAGGTGATGCTTGTCGTGTCGCCGGAGCCGCCCCATCAATCGCCGCACCCACGGCCATGCAAAGCGCAACCGCCGCATCAATGCGGCGAGCCGATTTATCCTTCACGATGAACTTGTTGCCCAATGGATCTGGCTCGCTAAAGGTTGTTGCCATCAGCGCAGTCATCAGGAGCGGGTTTGACCGCAACCTAATCCGACCATCAAACAAAAGAGATTCAACTTCTCGAATAGAGCCCGGCATCCAAAGACCACCAGGTTCTGGCATGCCATCGGCTTTGGCTTTTTCAATCAAAGCCTCGTCTGGCTTGCTGCGCCTCTTGCCGCCCTGCGGGTGATTGCGGTGCACAAGTTCAAGACCTAGCGCGCCACACTCTTCCAGAAATTCAGCATAAGAATATTGGTCATAGGCCACGGCTTGAATCTCAAACCGTTTGTTGGCCTGCGCCACGCTATACGCGACATAATCATAACGAATTCGCTCACCAGGTATGGCTTGCAAATATCCCTTATCAACCCAATCAAAATACGGAGCCTTGTCCGTATCGGCGCGTTGTTTAAGCGTGTCTTTCGGTGTGAATGAGTCAACCCAAGCGTCAAACGTTGGTGATAGAAAAACCGATCCGTCTGGCCGCTTTACTTCGCGGTGTCCCGTCGGTGTCACGTACGCCACACACGTCATGTCTTTGTGAGACGAAAGATCAATCCCCAAAAATACGGGCTTGCCTTCGTGTTGCTCAATATCAAATTCACACATCGCCGATTCAACGGTCTTGCGCGGCATCCACGCAGAATGTGCATCAGTCCAAACACAGAAATACAAACGCAAAACACCAGGCGCATCACTTGGAAAGTTCTTTGCAAACGCAACTTGTGAAGCGATGTACTCCTTGCTGACCGTGACGCCCATCAATGGGTTGGTTTTGATCCAGCAAGAATCATCTTCAAAAGGATCGTCGTCTTTATCAAGCGCGCAAACATATGAAAACAAATCGTCTGCGCCCGCCCATGTCTCGCCGACATAAGTAAATTCTTCGTCCGGTGTTTGAGTGCCAGCGGCAACGGCGCACGCCATTTCGTGTTCACGCCAACAAACGGAAAGCCGATCGCTTCCAGAGTTGGTAATCATTACAAGCAAAGGCTGGCGCCGAAACTTAAAGCCAGCCTCAAGCATACGCATAATTTCAGGGCCGGGGTGTTCGTGCACCTCATCGCAAAGTGCGAAATGCGGACGCAAACCCGAGCCCGTCTTACCCGCCTCTTTCGACATTGGCCGAAAGAACGACGATTTTTTCAAATATGCTAAGTTGTACTCGCGCTCAAAACCGCCGCTTGGCTTTAACTTGGCGTTCAAGTCCGGCGACTGGCGAACCATTTTCACCGCATCTCTAAACAGAATCGAAGCTTGTTCTTTTGTCGCGGCCGCGGCGTAAACCTGCGCGCCAGGTTCGTCGTCATAAACAAGACCATACAACCCAATACCACCAACCAATGGTGACTTGCCGCAACCTTTGCCGGCTTCGATATAGGCACGGCGAAATCGGCGCGTGCCGTCTTGTCTCTTCCAACCAAACAACGAACCAAGAATAAACTCTTGCATGGGCTGCAGGATAAACGGTTCGTTTTCGAACTGCCCTTCGGAAAGTTTCAGTTTACGCTCAAAGAAATTGAAAACGCGACGCGCAGCGCGGTCTTCCCAATAGATACCGCGTTCGTGCGCATTGCTCAAATCATCAAAGTGCCGTCGGCACGCGTTACGCACATGCGGGCCAGCTACAATATCTCCATCAAGAACGGCCTGCGCATACGCATTTACTCGATCAAGTGCCGGTGTCGGCTCAGTCGAGATCGTCTGTGTCATCTTCTTCGTCATCGGCAACCGTAATCTTTGACGCATCGGCTGGCGTGGCACCCATTTGCCCAAGACATTGACGCAACAGGTTCAGCGCTTGCACACCCACCTCATTGCCAGTCATCAGCCTGCCGCGAATGTTTGACGCGATTTCCAAAAAACTTCTGTGAGATTCATTGAGCCATGGGATTTCTTTGACGAACGTGTTCCATGCCGTGCGGGCCTTAGTGAAGTCGTTGTCCACGATCCACTTTGGCGGCTTGCCAATTGGATTATCTATTTTGGGCTCAGTTCTGTCTTTGAACCGACCAGCGTTCATCGTTTCCCGCCCCTCGGCTTTTGCCTTGGCAACGGGCGTTCTTGGTCTCGCCATGACATTGCTCTATTTTTGAGGGGTCAACTTTTGAATTGCAGATGCGTGTATTTTATACCCGCGCCGGTCTACTGTTCGGCATTGTTCTAGAGATTTGACCCACCCCTAGGGGTCTAGGGGCCACCCGTCAGCGCCAAACGCAACCACTTGCTGCCCCAAGTCTTCACGCTGGCCTTCCCGGTCGTGGTGAGGCTTACAAAGGCTTTCTAGAATGCTGCGATCAAAGAACCTGTCTATGTCGCCCTTGTGGCCACCATCGCCGTGGTGAACCACTGTCGCTTCAGTTACGATCGCCATCGCTAGGCACCTGGCACACAGCGGGTGATCGATCAAATGCGAACGGCGCAATCGTTTCCACCGCGCCGTGTTGTATAGCTTGCGCCACTGCTTGGCTTCGGCGCTACGCCTATCGGTCATGCCGCCCTTACAAACGGCACGACGTTCTTAACCTCACCAAGTGTGATGTTCCTTGTCGGCACAAACACGACGGCGCACAGTTCGTCGCCAAACTGTTGAAAGCCAGTGATCTTGGCGCCGTGTGCGTACTGACCGTTTACGGCCAAGTGCAAATTACCGTCGTGATCGCGGTCTATTGAAATGTTTGTTGACATTGCGTCTCTCCTCTTGGTGGTGGTGTATGACGACCCCACGCCCACCGGCCTAGTGGATCGCTGTGTACTCACAACTGACGTGCATCGCAGGGACCGGGGTCTTGTTGATTTGGAGCGGCTAGAGAATTTCGAAATCTCGCGCACGGGGTGGAAACCCATTGCTCTGCCTCTGAGCTATAGCCGCATTAAAAAAGAAACCACCAGACCGCAACCCGGTGGTTAGTTTGATGCGCCGGAGTCGAACCGGTACTGTTGCCTAGCAGGATTGAACCTATAGCCACTAACAACCGGATGCCGTGCCAAACATCAAAGAATGTGAACGGGATTTCACCGCCTCATATTTATAGACCAACTCACACATCCATTGGTCTGACATTGCGATAAAAATGTTGTTCTCACCTATTCAGGATCAGCAACCTCTAAAACCGCAACCTTTTGACTAGTGGCTGTTGGGTTATTGTCTTGCAATGTGAATCCTGCACCGACATCCGCAACAGCATCAACTAATTTAACATCCAAAACAGGCTGACCATCGTCCGGCACATCATATGTACGCACAACGACCTGAGCTGCTTGATCTAGCTTACCAAGTAATTCAATCAATTCACTTACGTTCATAAGATACCTCTTTATTAAAACAGATCACTAACTTTCAAAACACATCATACATGATACAAATATCTGCAATTTTGAAAGCTAAAATTCTCGCCCGTACCAGCGCACCATTACATGCCGCCAGTACGGGCTCACATAAGGCTGCGGAGGAGAACGCGCCAGTATGTGGGTTTGGTAGGCAGCGCAAAAGGCGCATAGCTAGTGCCAGTGGGGCCGTAATGCTTTTTACTGCCAATAGTTACGCCCGGTTCATTGGCCTTGCGGCATAACCGAGCGTCCGTCGCTCTAAAAAACAGCGCACAGAACAGATTGACGGGTTATACCCGTCCCGTCCTACCGCTTGGCGTCGGTAATTACTGAACACTCGCATCCATAACGGCCAATTCTTCGCGAATTGTTTGCAGCCCAATCATCACCATAGCTTTACCGGCTGCGCCGCTTTTATTGGGCGTCACGCCTTTTCGCTCACCGATTGCACTTAACGTCTCGCCATGCAGAACCGCATCTTCAAACACACTAAGCAGTGGCCCTAACGCGGCTTGCAACTGGACAATTGAAACCTTGCTGTCGATCGATGCGTTGATTAGATCGTCACCCTTCCACTTGCGTGGCACTGGCTTGGCTGGCTTCCGTGGAAACGTCGCGCCAGTAGCTCCATTTCTAGCGTGACCTCCTCGCTGATTGGTGTGGTTTTGTAAGTTCCATCATCACCGTCGAACATGCCAATTGCGCTTTTAACTTTGCGCTCGCCCTTGTACCCAACAGACCATCCTCACGGTTATGAACCGCTGGTCCTTTGGCACGTTGTACAAATCGTCCGGCATCGTTCCAATCAAAGGCACATCAACCAGCGATGCGTCATAAATCGCACGGTATCGCTCGGCCACACGCAGCAAAACGTCGTTGCCTTCGCGCCGTAATTGCTGCGCCAATGGCCAAGCCTGATTGTCGTTTGCCGGTGTCTTCACCCAGTCCGGGCGCTTGGCGTCCAGTTTTGCAAGTCGCTTCTTTTGCTTGGCCACGGCTTTTGCCTCATGTGGTAGATATTTGATTGGTGAAGGTAGGTTTGAGCCGTCGTCGGTTATGGCTGCGTGGTTCATGACTTACCCCGAATGTGAATAATTGCCTCTTCAATTGTTGGGTGTCGCTCGTATGATCTGCCTTCGCGCTTGTGGCGTTTCCAAAGAATAAATTTGATGCGACCCGGCCCCGATGGCCTAATTTCTGATCTGATCATGCGGTCATGTGAAAGTACGACCAGACGAGTTAAATCGCTGAAATCGTATGTTGCCCAATGCCCATAAGGCTCATTGATTTGTACGCCTCGATTAAACTCTTGAAACTCCCCGCCAACGTGGTGAAAGCCACCGCGCAAATGAGCGAACATCTGTGCGCATTCCCACTGGTCGTCAGTCATCCAGTCTTTGCGATAGAAATTATCTTCACCCATCACACCCACCCGCGTTCTGCCATTAATGCGTCAGCGAAACGATAACGGGCCCGTTCTGGTGTGTGTTTGTATAGAGTGCTGCTGGACACACATTCATCTGTGTAAGGCTCTCTGAATCTCTCAATTTCGGATTCCGAAGCGTTCCATGCGAAATAGTCTCGCAGGTCCATTTCTGATGGTGGTGTTGATTTAGTCATGATTGCTCCGAACTTAAAACCAAAACAAAATTCTCCCAATCACAAACGCTGTCTGAAAATTCGCCTTGAACCGAACATTCAAAATTACTGTTTGCGACAGTAGTCGCCATTTGCTGCAGCTTTTCGGCCTCATCCTGAGTTATGGTGATTGTGATGCGTTCAACGGATTTCTCAATTTTCATCGCAATCACCCCGCACATGCTCAATTGCCTTGTCAGCGCCTTGTGTGCGCCAATCCGGCCAATCACGCGCCTCGTTGCGGGTTTGCTTGCCAATGATCATGCCGCAAGCAACTTCAGCCACTAAATCTGGATCACGACGAAAACCATTCACAAACGCAAGTCGCCGGGTTAGTCCATCAAGCGCCAGTATGACAACATCAACCATTCGTCTGATTCACCGTTGGCGTTCTCAACCTCGACGAGCTCTTTGCGAATATGATCAATCACGCCGTCGGTTCGTTCGCCTGGGCCAAACGTGGCGTGACTAAATGCCATTTGGCGAATTAGGTGCTGTTTCAAGTCCATGTAAAATTCTCCCCTCAGTGGAATCGGGCCGTGGTGAAACCCTAAACACCAATATAGCGATTTATGCGCATATGTCAAGCATATTAAAAAAATAACCCCGCCGAAGCGGGGCTAGTTTGGGAGGCCAGGTTTTTGTTTTACCCTTCTTCGCGACGAACCACGATGTAACCCTTGGCCTCATAGTGATCCGCAATCATGTCCGCAACTTCTTTGTTTTTTTGTTGTTGCTTCATCAGCAATTAAACGGGCTTTGGTGTTTTCAAGTGCGGTCACATAGTAGGTCATTCTCATTCTCCTCAGTGGTTGGGCTGTGGTGCGCCCCTTCGATATAAACAACCTACCAAATGCAAAAACATATGTCAAGCATATATGCGCATATTAATTTTGTATTTGTTTTTCCTGGCCCAACCAACCCCGAACCAGATCAATTGCCTGTTGCGCCGCATCGGACTCAGTCGCCGCCTTGATCACCTCAACGTCATGACCCAACGCCGCAAGGCTGGCATGGCGTTGGCGTTGACTTGGCGACAACCGCCCCGACATGGTTTTGTTCTCAATCAAACCCAGTCGCCCATGGGGTAGGTAAATTCTAAGGTCTGGTTCTCCTGGTGTCATGCCAGTTGCCTTGGCCTCGACTTGCGCACGCGGTCCACGTCGCGCCGCGTTCTGATCGCCAGCAATGAGAAACCCGTTTGGCGCACCATGTTCTGGCATGGCGCGCAACGCTCTAACTTGCGCCGCCTGTAATCGCCACTCCGGCACATTGTCATTCGCTGCCTTGCGAACAACCCGCGTTCCATTTTTCGTGGTGCGTGTTTTTGTGGCCATTATTTTCTCCAAGTGGTGAATTGGTCAAAATCAGAGTTTCATCCTTTTTTTCCTATAGATTCTATACAACCCTCTAAATAGGGGTGTTTTTACTAGATTCACTCAAAAAAAAGATGAAATATATAGCTATATATAACATATTGATATATATACATAAAACAGCAATAGTTTCATCTTTTTTAGCTAGGATAAAACTAAGATGAAACAGGATGAAACTCGGATGAAACTCCTTTTATCCCAAGATGAAACCCCTAAAAAAAAGATGAAACTCGGATGAAACTCAAGCCCAAATTAGACGTGCTTTTGGGGGCCTTCCAGTGCCTTTTCTTTGCGGGATTTCTTCAGTTACACGACCCGATTGTTTAAGGTCTTTCAAAATATCCTCGCGCTGTCGCGTCTCAATTCCTTTGACCTTATCCACCAACATACCCATCGTTAGGCCCGACTTTCCAGCCTTGCGAATAATAGACGATATGCGCTTATAATTGGCCTCGCGTTGGTTATCTGCCATGCGCTCCGATACTTCTTTCACCATGGTCATGCTGCAAGACCAAGCCAGTCTAGCAGCCCAATCCATTTGCTTGGCGCGTATAACGGGCTTGTCATACTCCGTGCCCACAGCGGCTATTAGAGCGAGTTTTTGCGTGGTTTCAACGATACGCCGCACAAACGGCTTTGCCTCGTTGGGCACAAGCGCAACCTCGTCCGCGACGCGCTGCGTTAAATCCTCATAAACGGCCGTGGCATGTTCATCCAAGGCACCTTAATGGCACTGGGTCTTGCGCCGGTCACCGACGCAGGTATTTTCTTTGGGTTCAACCTTACTTCGGCAACGGGTATCTTGGCCATGTCAGCAAGGCGCTGCAGCAGCACGCTAGGCACATCTTCAACCGTCCTTGTGGGCTCAACCGCAGGCGGTTGATCGCCCTCCACGTTGAACAGGATTAGGCGCGGCAACAAGCCGTCTTCAGCACTGGCACTGGATAACGCGTTCCAGAATTGGTCTGGTGTGCTGGTGCCATAGATGCACAGCATGGGGTGGTATATTTTCTTGGCTGGTGTGCCGCGATACGCCGCGCCCTCAAAAAACGTGCTGGACGCAGAATAATAATCGCGCAGATCCACGCTGATCGCTTTCTGGTGGGCGCCGGCGCGCTTGTCTGTGATGTCACGCACAAACCCGCCGAACTCGTCAATCATGCAATTAACGCAAGGTGTGGTTTCCAACACTTCGCGCAACGCCGAAGCCGACATAATCCGGGCCGGGCCAAAATACTTGTCAAAAACGCCGTGTGACGCCATGACAATACGCTTGATCTGCGTCCTGGCGTGCTCCTTACCAAAACCAGATTCGGCCAGCGCAATGCTGTAAATATTAGCCCGCGTGTCCCGGCTGCCGGTTCCATAATGTTGACCCATCAACGCACCAATAAACGGCAACGTGGCAGACAACGCAAGTTCGCGTGATGGGTTTGGGCTGGACGAACAAATCCAGTCAATCACATCTTCAACCAAACCACCGGGGCGCGTTAGGTCGATCAGCGGCGTGTTGTTGGCCGTCAGGTCAAATTCGGCCGCTTCGTCTTCGTCAACGACTTCCATACTTGGCGCGGTTTCCGTTGTGGGGGTGGACACCGCTTCCTTATCCGCTGCTGCACGTTTCTTTGCCGCGTTTTCAAGCAATGCCGTGAGGTTTTGCAACTTGGTTGGCTTGTAACCCACTTTGACCGATAGCCAGCGAAACGCCAGGTCTAAGCTGCTACCCGTGGCCAACATCACCACGTCAAGCGGCGACAGACTTTGATCCATGGCCATGTCTTTAATGCCCTTGGGGTGGAAGCTTACATTGGGCCCGTCGCCGCCGCGCCAAGCCGCTGCTGCGCGATACGTGCCGCGGTAACTGCGTTTCGTTAATGGCAAGCCGAGCTCTGGCACCCATACGTCAAAGTTTTCTTTGGCCATGCGGTTTACTTCGGCCCACGGTGTATCTGGCGCGCCATCATCGCCGTAACGCGGTGCCTCGAAATCTGGGATATCGACATAACCAAAAGGTTCCAGCACTTCGGTCAGTTTATCCGCAATATCGTCCGGCAACATTGGTAGGTCTTCAGGCTCATAGTCGGACAACTTGTCATCTTCGTCCAGCCACGCATATGCCCGTCCCGTGTCGGGTGAATCGATGGCGGCAAAACTGTTTGGCGTCCGTGGCACAACAGATCAAGAACGCGCTCGCGGTGAATATCAAACGGCTTGGATTTCACCTCGCCCGTGACTTCGCCGGTTTCTGGGTCTACGCGATAAACGTTTGCGCGGAAAAACAAGGTGTAACCCTTGGCGCCGCGCTTGCCAACGGGCGACGGTGGCAACACCGACATAATGGCTTGGGTTATGGATTCATCCGTGGTGTCAATGTCGATCGCCACAACGTCGTTCATACCCAAGGCGATGCAAACACCTGCGTCTTGCCATGTTGACCATGCCTTGGTTTCGTATGCCGTTGGCAAACGGTCACAAAAGCGCTGCCAGCCGCTTTCGGCGTGCCACTCGCCATGACTGCGCGCTCCGGGGAACTTGGCCCCGGGCATAACAGGAATCGCACTGTAGCCCATGTCTATCAAGTGCTGCGCCGATGCCACATATGGTGATGATGCTTCGCGTGCTGGTATTGTCATGCGTTTGCCTTTGCTGCTGATGCGCGAACGAAATCCACGTCGCTTTTATGGGGCGGATTCCATTGGGTTGCGTTGCCCGCTTCGCGCCATATTTTGTTGGCGTTGCCCATTTGAAGGTCACTGATTAGATCATCAAAGCTGCATTTGGCGTTTTCCGGTATCTCGAAAAACATACCGACAATGTTGTGGGTCAGAATTGGGGACGATCCAAGAATGACAATGGGGTGGTCGCGCCAATGATTTTGAGTTTTTAGATACGCATCTCTAACGGCTGAAACGTCTTGCCTGTTGGCCCAGTCCACTTGCGACAGATCAAACGGCTTCACCTCAACCAAGACAGTCGTGCGTTCCATTTTCACAAGAAAGTCTGGCGCCCATCCATTCAAATCAAATGGCTCATACTCCCAGCGCCAGTCGCATAAATCAAAAAATGCAGCCCAACGCGCCTCAAGTCGTGACCTAAAAGTCACGCCGGCATATTTGGTTGGTATGGCCTTGATATTGTATTTCATGCCGCGTCTCCTTTCCTACGTAATTCTTTATCCAGGCGGTGGCCTAGCCATGTGAATTTTGGCACGGCCCACGAATTTCCAAGCGCTTTATACCGTGGTCCGTCGGGGCATTGTTCGGCTGGTTTTCCACGCATGGTATGGCGGTGTAGTCCGGCGACCACCAGCGTCCAGCGTCATCTTGCCAAGCTCCGGGATAATCTGGTGAGCACGAGAACTGGAAACCCATAAGACGCTCACACTCGCGTGGTGTTAGGCGGCGGACGGCGCTGGTAAGCACATGCGGCTTATCCCCACCACCTTGACTGGCGCGCAGCGCGCCAGATATTTCCCCACCAAGTTCAGCCGTTGCGCCACCTTCGCGGCCACGTATGGCAACGGATTGGGCGACCATTGGCAAAGCGCCATGTGAAGCGGACCGAATCGTTTCAGCTACTTCATCTTGCTTGCAATTCCACGGTTGCTAAACGCCACAACCGCTGGCATAACACCAGCATTGGCATGGCTGTCTTTATGCCCGCCCGCCCGCAAGGTTGGCGAAATTTCCTCTTGCGCATCAGCGCCATAATCTTTGGCGGAAAAACAAACAACCGGCGTACCTCGCCCCGTCCCGTCTTCACTGGCATCCGCATCTTCGGCGGTTAGGGCGTGGCTTGTTTCGCCTGTGACGCTGACGGCATGAGGCACAAACAACCCCGCGCCGTTTAAGGCGTGCTGGTCCTCAAGCCCCATTTTGTCGCCGAAATGAGCGTTTAACGTTGGTGCGGTTTCAACTGGCCATTTTTTGACAAGTGTAGCAACTACCGGGTCTTGACCTCTTGAATCTCTTGTTCGCTCGACCCCTCGGCCACTTGCTGTAAGGCTTGGTGCAACTGTATGGGCAACGTCTTTCCCCGCTTTTCGGCTCGTCGGAGAATACCCCGACAGGCTTTTGCGCTCAAAAAGAACCTTGACGGGATCGGCCCCGTTTCCAAAATCTGCGATAACAATGACGCGCTTCCGTCGCTGCGCCAATCCGAAGTGTTGAGCGTCGAGGATACCCCACGCGGCACGTCCTTTGGGTCCAGCGACCATACCTTGGTTTGGCCATTTGGTCCCACTTGGCGATGGTAAGGCATTGTCTGCTCCGACAAGTCCCGCCAAGAAACATCCAAAGGCGTTGTCTTTTGTGCTGAGCCATCCGGGGACGTTTTCGACGATGGCATTTCTAGGGCTAATTGCATGTAGGGCCTTCATATATTGGAGTGAAAGATTGCCGCGCGCGTCATCCATTGAATTGCGCAATCCGGCGACTGAAAACGCTTGGCAAGGCGGACCACCACAAACCACATCAACCCGCCCATGATATTGCGACCAATCGTGTTGCGTCATGTCCCCAACGTTCGGCACGTCAGGATGGCGGTGCGCCAAAACGGCGCTTGGAAACTTTTCAATTTCAGCGAACGCCAACGCCTTCCAGCCTAACGGTTTGAACGCAACACTTGCCGCCTCAATCCCGCTAAACATGGAAATGAACGTTATCGGATCATTATCATTATCGTGCTTCATATCCTGTCCCATCAAAACGGCGCCTCGTTGGCTAGGCCACCCTCAAGTGCCGCGCGATACCCCGCAACCAATCGCTGGCAAAACTCGCCCCATTCATCCTCAGTCAACTGCGCCAAATCGGTTTTGTCTATCTCATCCAGATAAGCGCCAGCCTCTTGCCCGCCGGTTACCGTGGCCAGCGTATCCAGCCTGTTAAATGTTCGTGCATCCATGCTCAATGTTTCCTTTGCGAGATCGAGGCACTCCGGTCTATCGCAGCACCAAAGCGGGTTGTTTTTGTAACGCGCAACAACGCCCACCCCAATCGCGGGGCGAGCGCAGCAGGCGCAAATGCGTGTGTCGTGTCGGTTGGTCATATGGACGACCTCCGTAAGTAGGGGCGCTTGTCGTGGAAATCCCAACCCCAAATTTGTTCGTGCAGATAGTACCAACGAAGCCATATCCAACCCGCGTCAAAAGTTTTTACGGGCAGGACGGCAAAGCGTTTAGTCACACGCTTAGATTTGTGCTTTGTGTGTTGCCAAGTCATTGGACGCCCCCGAATAGGTCAGCCTGCCCACCAGCTTGCGCGGGAGGGGTATTGTCGTTTACGGCATGCACCAAAGGAATGCGTTTCGTCGGATCACCAACAACTGGATAGTCGTTATTTTCTGGGTCAAATTCGACGCACACAATCTCGCACAGTGGTGACACACCCTTCCATTCATCGCGGTAATACGCCGTGTCAACGCCACACCCTGCCTCGAAAAAGATGCCAGCCATTTCCTGGAACTTGACAGCCTTGCCTTCGGTCTGTCTTTGATAGCCTTGGCGCCCACTGAAGTTGAATCCAGCTGAGTTTTGCGGCACGATAAACGTTCCAGACCTTGCGATGTGCGCCGCTATATCAATGACATGGAATTCAAAATCTTTGCCAGAATATCTCGGTGCGTTCGCTGATCGCTTTACATTACCAAACGGCGGGTTGCTGATTGCGCAATCAAATAGGTCGGATACGTGTAACCCCATGTCGATAATGTCAAACACGTCTGCGCAAATCCACTCAGCTTCAGGCAACAGCTTTTTGCCAACCTCGACATAGTCGGGGTTACGCTCAATGCATGTCATTTGCGGCGTGTAATTGTCATCGCGTATATTCTTAAGAGAATGCACGGCATACGAAAGCATGCCAATACCGGCGCACAAATCGATGATGCGTCCACCGCTCACGTCATATGAAAAGTCGAACGCCATGTCGAACGGCGTAAAGAAAGCGCCGTGCGACCCGTTCATGTGGACAGCACCTTCGTTCCAGTTGCGAAAAACAAACTCTTTGTCGTCTTCGGTGAGCTTGTCTTTTTCAAGCAACTTGACAGCTTCGTTGTGCGCTTTGGTTTGGGCTTTGGTGAGTTTAGCCATTGGCAACCTCCGAAAACAAATCCGCTATTTGTTGATTGTCGTTCGCCGGTTTCTTCTTTTTCTTAACTCCCGGCGGGTTGGTTGTTGCGTACTCAATCCGCGCCTTGGCGATCGGCATATACTCAGCCTCACGCTCACAACCGATAAAACCAAACCCTTCCCAAACCGCAGCTTTACCGGTTGAGCCCGACCCCATAAACGGGTCGAGCACGGTTCCGCCAGGTGGCGTAACAAGGCGGCACAGCCATTGCATAAGGCTGGTGGGTTTCACGGTTGGGTGGGTGTTGGCGCGTGGTTCTGATTGCCTACCGCCGTCCCGCATTGCTCCAACACCTGCCACCGGCGGTGGCAGGTTATCCAACCCCTCATCGCGATCAGCGCGACTGGCCTTGGCGCAATAAAAGAAACGGGCGGCTGAGCCTTCGCTGGCAAAGGTTTGTTCTGGTATATGGCCAAATGTGCCATATGCATTTTTAGTCTTTGCTGTTGTGCGCTTATGGTGCGGCTGTATTGACCCGCTTTTTGTCACTGGAAAAGCGCCCACAACTTCGTCGCTACCGTCGTGGGTGACGTTGGCGGGCCAGCGGCCAGAGTCGCTACCAGCCGTATAGGGTTTGCCAACGTCCTGCGCTGCACCAATTTTCCCGCTCATGTAGCTATTTGTAACAAAATTGAGTCTCTTGGTTATCTCATCCCCAACCCGACACCCATCAATGTTCAGCGCACCGGCTCCCCACTTCAAAACGTTCGCCGCAACAGTTTTTTCTGACAACGGCTTGCGGGCCAGACAGATTGGTTCCCAGCTCGGTTTTAAAGCCGTGCCCCAACCTTGCCATTGTTGGGCTTCGGGTGTAGCTGGCTGAGTTATCTCGTGACCGGAATCGCCGGACGTTCCAGACAACCCTCCCATCAAGCTGTTTTTGCCACTTTCACCGCGCCCCACAACTTCACGCACCGCGCCAGCCGCCTTATCAATGCCCTTGCTCACGTCATGACTTTTCGGAAAGCCACTTCCATAAAGCCAGCCCAACTGATCGCGAATCTCAAACCCCGCATCTTCAATAGCAACGGCCATACGGTGGTAGGTGCGCGTGCCGCTAAAAGCCACGACGTGACCGCCGGGCTTCAAGACGCGCAAGACTTCGGCCCAAAACTCAACGGCAAATGCGACTTCGCCGTTATCCCAAGTTTTTCCCATAAAGCCACGTGCTGATCGGTTGTAAACGTCACCCGTGGCTGGCGCGCTACCTGGCTTGCCAAACCGCTTCACAATCGACACCAGCGCGTAAGGCGGGTCTGTCACAACCGAGTCTATGCTGTTGTCGTCAAGTCCGCGCAACACGTCTCTGCAATCAGCGGCGTGCAACACAACGCGCCCTTCGGCCAGTTCTGTCGTTTCCATATCTATCTCCTCTTTCGCGCCGTGGTGATGCGCCGTGGTGGTTATTTCAGTGCCCATAAGGCGGGTTGGTGGGTTATAAACGACCCACTAAGTGTCGCTGGTGTTGTTATTGCGCCACCTTCTTTTCCGTAACCTCAAACCCCGGCAATTCACGCGCACCAGATCGAACAGCGGCGTTCGCCATGCCCTGCACCAGTTCAAGAAACGCCGCTTCATCACGCTCAAATGCCCAATCAAGCGCCTTGGACTTGTCGGTCATTTCAGCAACCGGCACGGTGCGTAGGCCCGTCCCTGTCGTTGCGGCTTTATTGGTTCGCTTGGCGAACTTTGCAGCGTCCTTGCTATCCTTTAGTTTGGCCTCGGCTTGTTCGCGCGCATCTAAATAGCCTGCGCTTGAACGAATAGCGGCTTGCGCCTCGGCCTCAAGGCGTGCCGCTTCGGCTGCGGCTTTTTCAGCTTCAGCGGCTTTTTCAGCCTGAACCTTTTGCCGCCACGCGGCCAACAGCTCGCCAAGCGCTGCTTTGCCACGATCTACCTTGCCTTTTTTTTGGTTGTACGAACGGATTCCACTTGTCCTGCACAGCTTTGACTGCCTTGTCGTGTGGCGCTTTTTCCTCTTTGCGCAACTCGTCGGCTTCTTTGCCAGCCTCGTGCAGCCCGTTGTAAAGCTCTTCCATCGCGTCGTGCATTTCTTGGTCGGCAATCGGTTCGCCGTCCGCGAAGTGCTTAGCCTCTTCGTAAAGGTCGTCGATTTGTTGCTGAACCGTTACGTCTTTTGGCGGGCCGTTGTGGCCGGGCTGTGGGTATAGCTCAAATTCTTGTTCCGACATGGTGGCCTCCTCTGGTGGTTTGTGGTGGTGGTGTGTGGTGTGGTGTTTATGCAACGCGCCTTGTTTTGTTGTTGCTGTTGGCTGCCCTCAATTGAAGCTGATAGTGTCCAATGTCCTCAATGCTATCGTATATACCAGCCCGTTTTTCTCTTTTTGACATGCCGCTTTGATCAAATGGCGAAACTCGGTTCCGGTGAAACTTCTTTATATGTGGATCGTTCAAATTTGTTTTTTGATCGGCCCACATAAGATTTTCTGGTCGGTTGTCTAGTCCGTTTTCATTCAAGTGCCGCACCCTTTTACATCCATTCTGAGGCACACCGTGAAATGCTTCACAGACTGCAAAGTGAATCTTGATGTTGCCAACATCTCTATAGCGCCGCGAGAAGTATAGATGTCTTGCGTCTTTGCTAGATTTGCACACGCTGCCAAATAATGGTTTCCCCATGTAAACGCGAGTTCCGCCATGAGGCATATAACCAATTCTTGGCAAGCGCTTAATCCTACCGTGTGAGCTTGCCTGAAAACCAGGGTAGGAAGGGCAGTCTCGCCAGATTTCTTGCGGTAAATTATCATTGTCATGCTTCATCAAAATGGTATAGAATCCTCAATATCATCCAGCACAGCCGCCAGCCCCACTTTTTCACTCTCATCGGCCCGCACAACTTCATCAGTAGCGGCAGCCCCACCGACACGGTGACCAACAACGTCCCAATACTTGCCGTTTTTGCGCAACTGTATTTCCGCCGTTACGGCCAGTTCTTCGGCGCGGTCCAAAAACTCATCAGCATCACTTGGAAACGGCAAAGCGCCTCCATGTGTGCGCCACCATCGATCGGCTTTTGTCTTGGCGAAGCGGTATGGCCGCAGCAAACCCATTCTTTCTGGATGCCAAGCCCCAAGGTGTAATCAACCCTAACACTTGGTATGCCGCCGGGCTTGTCGTGCCGCCTTAGTGTTCGACCCGTCACCTCGCGCCACACCGGCTCATTGGTGGAAAGGATCGGGGCGTCGGAGGCGTGCGCCGCGTGTTTAGGTTCCTCACTTGGTGGAAACTCATAGCCGCAACACGTACAAACCCGCGCGCTGGCGTGTAGCAATTCATCGCACTCAGGGCATTGCTTGATAGGCGCATCGCCGTCGCCCTTACCCGGTTTTTTCGGTTCAACCATATCAACGGGGCCATGCTTTTCGACAAGGCCCGCAAAATCCAGTACCAAGCAATTCGGTTTTGGACCTTCGGCAATACCAGCAAGACGACCCTCAACCGTGCTAAGGTCAGCACCGGGCGCGTAAAGCGGGCGCGTCCCACGTCCAGCCATTTGTAAATACAATGCCGCTGACAGAGTCGGCCTCATGAATGCAATCAGGTCCACGCCTTTGTGATTAAACCCCGTTGTCAAAACGCTGTTGTTGGTCAAGGCGCGGATTTTATACGACTTGAAATCCTCAATAATTTTGCGCCGCTCTTCTTTCGGTGTCTCGCCCGTGATTGTTTCGCACGTCACGCCCTTGGCACGCAACGCGTCGCGGATATGCAGGGCGTGATCAACGCCCGATCCAAAGATTAGCCACGACTTTTTGTCCTGCCCCTTGGTCATAATTTCTTCAACAGCGGCGTGGGTCACGTCTTCGCGGTCCACTGCTTTTTGTAGCGCGTCTTGCTTATAATCCCCACCCCGACGCCCAACACCAGTCATGTCGAAACCAGTTGCGGTGGGCTTGCTGGAAAGCGGTGCTAGATACCCGTCACGGATGCCAGCGCCAACGCCATATTCATAAACCACTTTGTCAAACAAGCGGTTTTCGCCTTCATCCAGCCGCCCGCTATCCAAGCGAAACGGCGTTGCTGTGAGACCAAGCACTTTCATGTCTGGGTTGGCTTCGCGCAACGCGCCGATAAACTTGCCATACATCGTTTCTGATTTGGCGGGGATAAGGTGCGCCTCATCAACCATAAGCAGATCCACATGGCCAATTTCCGCGGTTTTATTCCACACTGTTTGAATACCAGCGAAAAGCACTTGAGCGCTGCGATCACGTCTACCAAGCCAGCCGAATAAATGCCCGCCGGCGCAAATGGCCACATGCCAACCAGTTCTTTGAAATTTTGTTCAATCAGTTCCGCGACGTGCGTGGCCACAACGATGCGCATATCCGGCCAGCCTTCGACCAGCCTTTTGATCATGTCGCAGCAACCAAACTCTTGCCGAGTCCGGTGGCCAAATCAATAAGCGGAGAACCCGGCTCTTCTGACCAATAGTCAAAGACGGCTTGGATGCTTTCTTCTTGATAGGGTCTTAGGGTTAGCATTATTCGTCAAATTCCCCGCGTTCAAGAATTTCCATGGTCTCGATATTTGCTATTTGATACCACCCGAAACACTCTTGCTTCGCAGCGTGCATGGCGACTTGACGAGCGGCGGCAAAATCATCAAACGAGTCTATAAAATCCCTTGCACCGCCAGACGGATAATATTTTGGCCCGGCAAATACGGCATAGCGATTTGTTTTGTTGGTTGGTTTTTTGGACATTATTCACCCAACCCAATAATGCGTTGGCGTGTAATAGACATGCATTGATCCGTCAGCGAGCCACCACAGTCCATCGCGCTTAACCAGGCGTTGTTCGTTTCGGATTCCGCGTTCGTCTTCAACTCTTGTTAAAAGCTCAACGCCTTCAGGCGCGCGCGCAATTTCTTCCCAATATCCATTCATGGTGTTCTCCTCGGTGGTTTGTGGTGTTATGCGGTTGTCCGCGCGGCAACTTCGTCAAAATGAAGGGGTGTGAATCTTATGCTTTCTACTGAAACGTCGCGATGAAACCACTCCAACCCATCAGTCTTGCCGTGCACGTGGCCATGCAAATTAAACGCGCCGTAACGCAATTGGTCAGCGCGCATAGGCAGGTGAGAAGCCGTGAAATTATGATCGCGGAATTGGCGCCACATTGAAATTCGTTGAAATATTCCGGCCTTGGCATAAGCCGTAATGTCGTCGTGGTTGCCAACAACAAGTCGAATTGTGCCGTTTAGTTTTGGCCGCACACGAATTGCGTCCGACGCTTTCCATGCAAAATCACCAAGGTGATAAACCAAATCTTGTGGTTTTACATTGTCGTTCCAGTTGTCAATCAAATCGCTTTCCATTTGCTCAAGCGATTCAAATTGTGGCCTGCAATACGAAATAATATTGCGATGCCCGAAGTGGGTATCGCTGATAAACCAAATGTCTCTACTCACGATCATCTCCTCTTTCGCCCGGTGGTGACAGGCGTGGTGGTTTCGTGGTGGTGGTTATGACAAGAAGCCGAACCATGCTTCAACCAATTTTTCTGCGCGCTCTTTTGCCTCTTCCAGTGTAGGATACTTGCCTGCCGGTTTTTTTATCCCCGGCAAGTTCGTGGCGGCCCTGTATTTGTCTTTAGACCCTTTTGGTTCACCTCCATCGTAGAATGCGGACGCAACCACAATTTTACCGATACGGTATTTTTCGCCTAATTCGTAGGCGCCGGTCATTTTTTTCCCATTGGCCTCGCATAACAATTCTCCTCTATTTGTTGCCCCACAATACGCATATGCGCATATATTGTCAATATCAATTTGATATTTGTTTTACCCAAACAGTGAAGCCGAAACTTGCGTATCGGCATTGTCATTCGCGGCGATAGGTGGGTCCGCCTCAACACATTCACGCGTTCTTAGTGCGGCGCAAACGGCATGAGTGATTTGTGCACCTGTCATATTCCAGTTTATATGATCGATGCACTCTTCCATGGTGAGTTTAGCGACGCCTTTGACCTTCAGCGCGCGACACAAGTCTTGCAACTCTTTCCGCCACAGCATCCATAACGCACCATCTGGCAAGCACTTCAAATTTTTGTCCCACCAATTGCGTTCGTGCCATTTTTCACGGCAGTGGATATGACCTTCACGATCTTTGCGTGGATAGACCCATGTCGTGGCCATTTTTACTTCTTTCGGCGGATGAGCATTACCGCGAACTTTGTCCAAGAATTTTTCATGAATCGCGGCAAAGACAAGATTTGATACACCATTCATTGCGGCTATTTGCGCAGGCAATCGATCCAGTTTGTCTTTCGAGGATTTAATTTCCACTGCCGCAAGTCGGTCTTCGCCCACCGCCAAAACATCAATACGGTTCCCGAAAGACGCCGCATTGATTTCATGAATGATACGGCAACCCGGTATTATTTTCCGCAAATGCTTTACTACTTCATCGCGAATTTCTTTCTCCGCCTCTGATCTATATGCTGGCATTATTTATCATCCTTTGTTTCACACTCAACCGCCCCATCAACCCAAACACTGCCATCGCGCATTTTGTAACTTATGGTTTCGTCGTCCTCATCAACTTCCAACAACTCACCAGGCACCATACCCGGTAATGTAAGGTGCGCGCCGCACGCCGATTTTTGTTCAGCCGCACTCAACGGCTTGGACCAACGCGCGCAAGACCAATGCGCATCGCCGCCCATTTCAGCCGTGGCGTGTACACAACTGCGACACGTCACACGCGGCATTGCGCCGTCATGACAAACGGCGTGGTGCTTACAAAACTTACAGCCGAAAAATTCAGGGTCTTCACTGATCCGCGAAGGTGGTTCGTGCAGCCCGATGAGTCGCTCAACTTTGGCAATGGCGCGTAGGCAATAATCCGCGTCGTAATGGATGCGCTCAACGTGCCGCTCGTCGGTGTTTTTGTTCACGATCACGTAAAGACACCGCGTCAACCCAAAGGCGTGCATACCTATCTGGCATTGGCCCCAATGCAGTGGCTCGGCTTTTTCAACGCCGTGTTTCACGACCTCTTTGAAACCTGCCTCATTGCTGGATTTGAATTCGCACAAATGCTCGGTCTTTGGCGCCTCAGGCACGCCCATGGCCTTGCCGTCGCACTTACCGCGTATGTGGCCGCCGGCAAGCCTTATGCGGTCCTGCTGGCCCCACACCTCAACGCCGATTGATTCAAGGTCATCAACCAGCACCTCTTCCCAGCGGTCGCCAGTCCTAAAAATAGACAGGGTGCGACCGTTGATCAGTTCCGGTGCTGAAGCCCACCGAAAGTTATACCAAAGCGCGCGGGCGCACTCGTTGCCGATTTCGCCAACGCTTATGCCTAGCGAATCGTAATGTTGATTGGCATCCTCATAGGCTTTGTAGATCGCGGCAACGGTGGCGGGTTTTGGTTTTGGGATTGGGGCCACTAAATAAGTTCCTCCATACCGCGCCAAAGTTTTTGCTCAGCAGGAACCAGCATGTAGTATCGTAAAGTGTAATTGTCCGCACCTTCGTTGAGGCTTCAACCATCTTTTTGCCGTGATGCTCATTTCCAATGCTTTCAGCCACAAGAGTGTCAGCCACAGAATCACGACCCAAGTTGTCTTTCCCAATAATTTTGTACATCACCCATCCCCCGCCACGCTTTCGCCGTGCTTTTTCATACGCCTCTTTGCTTTCCTCAGCGCTTTTCCACTTTGGAAAGAACTCACGTTCCAGCGTTGTTACGGCGTCCATTGTGTCGCCGCGGTGAATTTGTTTGATTGCGGCACGGACAGCCTCTTTCTTCTCATCACAGCGGTTTTGCTCTCGCGCTCGCCGTTCAACCTCAACTTTGCGGTCTCGCAATTCTTCAGCCAAAATATCTGTTGGAATTTCTGGCAAAACCGCGTCAAAACTTACATCAACCTCAACGTCGATTGAGCAATATGTTTTGTTGTGTCTGGCCATCTCAATCACACCCCAATCCGCATCGGCATCATGACCCCGTCCCAATCAGGATTGTCACACTTCACACGCGCCGGTGACATTGAATCAGAAAGCTCAAACGTCACTTTTTCGCCATCAATAGCCCCAAGCATTTCGGCCAAATATTGCGAGTTGTAGCCCACAGCGATAGGCTCGCTGTCATACTCGGCCGCAATTTCATCCGTGGCTTGTTCGTTATCATTGGCGATAAACAGCACCACTTGATCTGGCGCCACGTCCATTTTAACAGCGCGACCACCGCGATCCGACGCCAACACCCCAACCCGATCAACTGCTTCGCGCAGCGCTTGCCTGTTTACGGTCAGCCGCTTATCGTTGTTGGCCGGAATTACCGCTTCATAGTTTGGAAACGAGCCCTCAACCAGCTTTGATACAATAACGGTTTTGCCAGCCGTGAAACGCACCCGCCCCGCCCCAACGTCAAATTTGATTTGACCTCTGGGATAAGGCCAACGGTTTTGCTTGGTATAATAATTCCTTCGGCCAGATCCATTTCGGGCCCGAACACCGCGGCAAGTCTGTGACCATCAGTTGCAACGGCGCGAACGCGTCCTCCTTCGCTGGTGTGCAGATAGACGCCCATCAAATAGTAGCGAGTATCTTCGGCTGACATTGCGAACTTTACAGGGGCTAGAAGCGCCGCAAGGTCAAGCGTGCCTGTTGCGGTATATTCGGGTTGGCTTAGTGTTGGAAATCCGCCTGGATCAATCACGGCCACCTTAAACCGCTACGGCCGGACTTAACCAAGAGGTGGTCAGCTTCTTGCGTCATGGTGATTTCGCTGCCAGACTTGCGTGCAATGTCCAACAGCTTTTTGGCCGACGCCGTGGTTGGGGCAAGGTCGCCTTGGCACGCAACCGAAGTTGTGATTTCAATCTCTAGGTCAGTGGCGCGAATTGATAGTTTGTCGCCTGTTGCGATTAGATACACGTTCGACAAAATTGGATATGTGTTGCGGTTTTCAATCGCCTTGTTGACTTGCGTCAGTGCGGCGATCAGCGCTTTGCGCTCAATGGTTATCATGTCTTTCTCCTCTGGTGGTGGTGTACCGCCCGAACTTGCGAACGGGCGGTTGTGGTGGTGTTAGATTGTGAAGTCGTCCATTTCGTCGTCTGGCTCTTCATCTGTGTAGTGATGATGAGTGTGAGATTGATCTCCATTAATAGACGAATTGGTAACTGTGACAGGACCGCCGTTGAACTCAGCAGCTCTGCCAATAAGGTGCAACGCTGCTCGAATTGTTTCTTGATCCGCAGGTGTGGTCATAATGCGAACAATGGAATCTGTTAGCGGAAGAAGGCTTTCTTCATCAACAATAGTTCCGATATGTAATCCGGTTTTCATTTGTATATCCCTCACGTGGTGGGTGGTAAAACCGGGGCGCGTGGTGGCCGCCCCGGCAGTTTGTTGTTATGTAAAGAACCCGCCTGCATACAAAATGTAAGTCATGATTCCGGTTGCAATGATTGACGCCCAGGCGTTGGTATATCCGGGACGCGGCTCACCGTGCTTTGCAATGGCAAAACCAATGCCGATTGCACTAAGCGCCAACCATGTGATTTGTGGCCAGCCCATGTTTAACCCCAAGGCCGCTTTTTAGCACCGCCACCAGAGGCAGCGGGCTTGTTGTTCGCCGCGGGCTTATTGTCGTTCGCTGGTTTGGCGGGTTGGTTCACGTCCACAGCAGGAACGGGCACGTTTTCTTGGTCAGGGAAATAGTAGGTTTTGATTTCGGCGCGGGCTGGGTATTGACCGTCCTTTGAGGGTTTGCCCAAACCGATTTTCACGGTGTATGCCTTAAACAAAAGCTCGTCTGTGTCCTCAACGCTTTCAACGTCCATCGCCCGACACAGTGAGGCAAATTGCTGCTGTCCAATTCGTTGCGCCACATCATTGGCGTTTTCCAGATTGTAATTATTGAAAATCAATCTGCCTTCGTACTCCTCCGGTAGAATGACGCGATTTGTGGTTTTCAAGATCGTACCGTTACCGCTTTTGGTCGGGGCAACGTCGGCTTCCATGACTTCGATTTTATAAATACCGTTTGGCAATTCTTCATAATCACGTTGCTCTGTGTCATGTTCAGTTGCATCAAATTTCTGGCCTAGCTTTGCCATATGTTTTATCTCCTAATGGTGGTTGGTGGTGTGGTGGTTTGGCGGCTTGTTCAGTCGCCTATAGATTCTCTTTTAGGTATTTCGCGGCCCAATTAACCACCGCAGCAAAACCCAATGCAGTGGTTAGAAGGAGCCCCAATTCCCAACTAAACACCCAAAGCGCGATATATGAGCCGATAAAACACGACACAAAAATCAGCATAATTGAAATAGCCAAAACCTTAAGCATTATGCCGCCTCCGATTTGCCATTGTCGTTCGTAGCACCCGGCAAAAACTTGGCAATTTCTTCAAAACCCTTGCCTTTTTTTGTACGGGATACTGTCCGGCATTGAAAAACGGTTCTTGCCATAAAGCCCGGTTTTTCATTGAAGTGAATCAAACGTTCATTGCCGCCCTCACCGCGTGCAACTTTGGTTTGACGCGCCACTTCTTTTTCTTTGATGCTCACGCGATAATTCATGAACGCCACAATATCGGCTTGCTCACGAACCATGGCGTTGCCGCGTTTATGCATCTTGGGTTGATACCGCGAATATGGATCTGTCGTTGGGCTGTCGAACCGCACAATTTCAGGGTGTGCGAGTTGCACAACATAAAGGCCAGCGCGGGCCAGTGCTGAGATGGCTTTTAGATATTCATCCCATTCAGAATCGGCCTCGATATAACCTTTGCCAAAGCCCGGCTCTTCAATAGACGCCACGCCCAATCGTTCACATGTTGCTGCCCAAGTGATTGTTTCCAGCCCGTCAAGACTATCAATCACAACTGTTTTAAAGTCGTGTTCCTCGGTGAGCAATTCGCCAAAAATATCCAGCAAAGCGCCAAACGATTCAATAGTGCCAGGCGTCGTCAATTCAACGTCGCTTGGCGGTGTTTCGCCCTCGGTCGGTAGATACAAAACCGGGCCCGGAAATTCAGCCGCAAGGCTTGTTTTACCAACGCCGTCCACACCGTAAATCACGGTTCTCGGCGGGTTGTCAGTTTTAGTCGTGGTTAAACTTGATAGCGATAGTGCCATGATTAAAATACTCCTAGCCAAATGCCGGTGCCGTGCCAAATACCGATCGGGACAATGATTGCACTAGCAGTCAAAAGCCACCAACTGGCGGTTTGCAGACACACGACAATGTGGGTAACCCATGCCGCGATTGTTGCGGCGACAAGTGTGAAAATGGAAAACACAAGCATTGCGCCGCGTGGCGGCAATTGTGTCATGCGTCCGCCCCTATGCCGCTTTGCGCTGTCGAGCGGCGCTATGTTTGTACTTGGTTGGTTGTGGCTTTTTCAGACCATCAAAATAGCGCTCAAGACGGGACCGCTTTGCCTCTTTGCGACGGTCTTTGTCAGCTTCTCGGCTTGCCTCTTGTCGTTCGGTGACAAACCTTTTCACCATTCGCGTTCGCTCTTGCCGGTCAAGCGCGCGCCGGTGCAATTCTTGGGGCGTATAGCCGTCGTTGTGGCGCGATCCGTTACGGGCTGATTGTGGCATGGTTGGTATTTCGACCGATCCACAAAGCCAGTTCTGGCGTATTGCGCGGCTTTTTCAGCGGCGCGTTTTTCTCGACGCACTTCGGCGCGTGTCTGTGTCATATATTCATCCTCTTTTGGTGGTGGATCGCCCCGCTGTGGTGTGCGGGGCGATGGGTTAAAATAAGATCGCGCAGCCAACCAACAGGCCAGCAGCAAAAGCCAACCGCCTGGTGGCAATCTGGGTTGCAACGTGTCTGGTTGGGTCATGCCGCACCTATGAGGCGCAGCGCCCAAAAAGATGTAAGCAACACCGCCGCTGCTGCCGTGGCTGCCATAAGCGAGGTGCGAAGCGCGTTACGACCCGGATGCAACGCATTGCTGAATTGATAGCGAAGCGCATTCATGCCTGCACCAGTGCTGTTGTTGGCAAATCATAGCTTTTGCCGCTTGCAAACTTCAGGCTGGCGTTCGGGCCGTTGAGTACCGTGACCGTTGCTGGTTCTGCCAGCGTTACGGTGTCGCCGATTGATGGAGTGACAAGCGAAGCAATATCTACGCATTGCGAGGTTTTTGCTGTTCCATCCGGCATCCACATACGACCATCACCCACAAACTCAATGAATCCGTCGTGATACGATTTCATAGGGCCAACTTTTTGGCCATAGGCGTCACGGTAGATTTTGCCAGCTTCGATTTTGAGGGTGGTTGGTGCGGGTTTGAAGTATTCGGGTAGGCACGTTCTTTTATCGCCATCGTTGTCGATAAATTCAATGCATCCATCATCAAAGCCAATAACTTCAAAGGTGTCGCCGGAGGAAAATCCACCGCACTCATCTTCGGTGAGAATCTCCACCTTATCACCAACCTTGAAATCAACAGCTTCCGACTCATCTACCGGATCAAGATCGCAATCCGGCCACCAAAAAAAACAGACCCTTTGACGCCCCATCCTTCTTCAGTGGGTTGGCGACTACTTAACTCAACTGTTTTGCCAATCTCATCTTCTAGCCAAGTGCAATCTTTGCGTGAGTTTCGGGCAATACGCACTTTGTCACCGACCTTGAATTTGGGTTTTTGGGTCGGGGTTTCTTCGATCCACTCCTCAACCAAGTTGTAATTCGGTGAATCAGGACCGCTCGCACCTGTATTACACTTGCCATCCTCTTTGTAATAGAGTTCGCCGAATGGCCCGCCGTCTGCACGAAACGGCCAATAATCATTCCCATCGCCTTGGTGACGCATCGGGCCAATCGTGTCACCGTTTATGGCCTTGTAATATTTTCCCGCCTCAACGGTAATGCTTGGCGCATCAGCACCAACCGGCGTCAAGTATATCTTTTTACGCCAAATGGCTCCATACGCAACGTCATCATACTCGACCAGTCTCTCACCCTTTCGCTTATTAATAATTACGCCCTCGTCGCCTTCATCATCGCGAACGCGCTTTCCGATTCCATATTTACCCATTTCAATCTCCTTTGGTGGGTCGCCCGTGGTGAGGGCGGTTAGTGGTGTGTCGCGCGAAGCGGCACAACGTTGTCTGCGTGATATTCGGCTGGGTTTGGTTCGATCAGCGTGAGTTGATCGTGATGCCACCGCCCTTGTTGGGGGTTGCCGTTGGTGTCCAAATACTCGACCAAATAAAGAGCGTCGTGGTGTGCGCTTAGCGTTACAGACACGACCTGCCCAACAACCGTTGATGATAGGATGGCAACGGTATCATCTATGTCGTATGGATATTTTTGATCGCTCATGCCACCTCACCTTCAACGGGATAAACGTCATCCTCTTTGAACCACTGGCGCGGCGTGCGACCATCAGGCAAAGTCTTTTCAATCCAATATGAATTGCCAGCCACGCCTTGCTTGCGCTCAACGATGCGCCCCGTGAGTGTGACCTCGACGGTTTCATTTAGATCAAATGCGAAAATTGGCTGTGTTTCTTGGCCAGTCATGCCGCCACCTCGTGTGACAGCAGCGGCAAAGCAATGTTGCTGTATTTAGCTTTGGTTGACCCCACATAACTGCGCAACTTGCGAACTGCACGGTAAGGGACGCCGCTCTTGGTGGTTTGTGTTTTGGGTTTGGTTGGCTCTTTACGTCTCATGGCTTTCCTCTTGCATGGTGGTGGGTTGTGGTGTATTTCGTCGTTATCTCCTCTGGGCTTCATGGCCCATTGGTGGTGGAGAAAGCGCTGGCGCCTGTAATTCTGTGGTGGTCCCTTTACGGTTTGGTTAGCTGGCGCTTTCGGTTTTAGGTGTGGTGGTCTATCGACCGTGATGCTGCCAAAGGACAGCGTTGCAATATGCGTGAACCGCACCTTCGGTCAGTCCTGTCTCGTGATCATGTTGCAAGTGAACTGGATTCTTTAAAAAGTTTGGCGGGAACTTTCTCCAATTGATGCGTTTGTTTGTGATGTGTGTCGGGGGCTCGTCATCCAAAGGCGTTTTACAGTGCATGCAAACCCCGCCTTGTTCTTTTACGTATTGTTCGCGAACATCTCGACGCTCCCACCGCTCAAGGGCGTGGTACATTTTTGGCAACTCGTATGTTGTCAAATCTATCGCCGGCAACTTCATGTCAATCCTCATTTTAGTTGAGGCGGTTCTCAGCACGCGCCGCCTCGATCGCGCTACACAGGCCGTCTTAAAACCCGCTGAAATTTGAATCTGATGCGGGCAGTTTATCGACATACCCAGGTCCGCAAATTGTTTTCTCAAATCTTGGGCGCTGTATCCTCTAAGGCCCGCGCGCTCCGCGCTGCGTTTCGCATTTTTAATCTCCCGGGTTAGAGTTGATGCACCATTGCAATATGGTTTATCAATTTACATCATGCATATTACAATTATATGCGCATATGTCAAGCAATATTATTTTTAATATTCGATTGACAATCCCCAAAGCGCCACAAATCAGGGATAACGCTTTACATATGCGCAATATTCATTTATATGCCACGCATGAGCAAAATTGGCGAACGCATACGAAAAGAACGAGAATCGCGCGGCTGGGATCAAGTCGAACTGGCGAAACGACTCGGCATCGGACAACCCGCAGTGTCATCCATCGAGAGTGGGCGCACCGTGAAGCCTAGGCAGTGGCGCGAAATCGCTGACCTACTGGACGTGTCTCATGATGAGTTTCGGCAATTGATGATCGATTCAGCGACCACAAAGGAAAGCCAAACAGCCAATAATATTGCTGCCAAAATCAACCAATTATCACCAATGAACCGCGACGTTCCTGTTTTTGGCCGCGCCAATGGCGGCGATGATGGCATGTACCTGTTTAATGGCGACGTTATTGGGTGGGTGTCTAGGCCACCACAGCTTGATGGCGTGGCTGACGCATATGCAACCTATGTTGACGGCGAGTCGATGTATCCGCGATACAAGCCAGGTGAGACGGTTTGGCTAAACCCACACAAGCCAGCAGCGCGCGGCGACGACGTTGTGGTGCAATTGCGCCCCAACGATGAATACGACGCGCCACGCGGCTTTATTAAAGAGTATGTGCGCAAAACACCGACAAAACTTGTTGTGATGCAACACAACCCAGCTGGCGAGTTGGAGTATGAGCTCAGCGACGTTGTGTCGATTCACCCTATTGTGTTCGCGCAAAGGGGTTAGTTAAAACAACCACTCGTTAACCAAGCCGTCCTTATGGGCGGCTTTTTTTTATGCATGTTTTTATTATTTTGATATTGACAGCATATGCGCATAGGTGTATAACCCCGATAAAGCGTTGGTCACCACCCGACGCACCACCAAAGAGGAGAGATCGAAATGACATACGCAGACGCAACCAGAAGACACGCTGGCACGGTTCACATAGATGGGCTTGGCCGGAACCGTGCCAGCGCGAATGTTTCCAAGATTACAAAAGCAAAAATAAACGGGGAACTGGCGTTGCCGGCGAATGCTGGCGGCGCCATTGTTAATCGCGTTGCTGAAATGAACGAGCGACACCGCTCGGAGCAACTTGAGATATACAGCGGCTTTGACAACCTTTTGACTGCGGTTACGCTTGTTGTGTTGCTATTGGCCATGATTTTTACGTGGGCGGGGTGAGTCATGAAATACGCCAACGACAACGAACGCCCATACACGCCCGACACACTGGCCGAAAGATGGGGATGCTCAGGAAAGCATGTTCGCAACCTCTTAGAGCGAGGAGAATTGCGGTTTTTCCGGTTGGGGTCTAAATTGATTAGAATTCCGGCCGACGCTGTGAAAGAATTTGAATGTCAAACAACAATGAACAGTCAGGATACGCAATCCGGCGATACCGAGGAGGCCTTGCCCTTGTCTGGTACGACGAACAAGGCAAGCGGCATCGGCACTCGATTGGAACCAGTGACCCGCGCGAGGCTGAGAGGCAGGCTCCGGCGCTCTTCGCAGAGCTAACCGCGCGCCAAGGCGACACCGTGGAATCGTTGTGGAACGCATACATCTCCGCAAGGTCTGGTCGCGCCATTGTGACAACGATGCGTTACACTTGGCGCGCCTTGGCCAAGCGTTTCGGACCAATGACACCGGAATCGATCACAACAGCGGATTGCCGGGCCCACATCAATGAGCGCCGCAACAAGAAAACCAAACAAACACCCAACGGCGTAGGTGATGGCACGATACACACTGAGCTTGGCCATTTGCGTATGGTGTTGGTCTGGGCTGAAAATGAGCGCTATATCGATAAGGCGCCGCACATCGAACGCCCAAGCAAACCCAAACCATCCGAAAAACACCTCACCAAAATAGAAGCCAAGCGCTCATTGATGGCGCAACAACGCCACACATTCGGCTGTTCATTATCTTGGCGTTGGGAACTGGCGCGCGATCCGCTGCGCTGTTGCAACTCACTTGGGACCGCTGCGACTTTACGCGCGGTCTTATTGATCTGCGCAACCCAGAAATTAAAACACCCCACAAGGGTCGCGCAATCGTTCCTATGAATCGCACGGTCCGCGCCGCACTTGAAGAGGCGCGACAAGGCGCGCTGACCGATCACGTCATTGAGTGGTCGGGCGAACCAGTGCGATCCGTTAAGCGGTCCCTTGCCGCATCAGCACGACGTGCAAATCTTCAACGGGTATCGCCGCACATGTTGCGCCACTCCGCTGCTGTGCACATGGCCGAGGCTGGTATCGATATGGAAGAAATCGCGCAATATCTTGGCCACAACGACGTGAATGTGACGCGCCGCGTCTACGCCAGGTTTTCGCCCAACTATCTCAAAAACGCGGCGTCAGCGCTTGAATATGACTAATACTGGTTCACTTGAACCAGTGCACCCTACGTTATTCAAACACTAAGTCATTGATTTTAAAGAAAAGAATGGTGGGCGTGACTGGGATTGAACCAGTGACCCCTACGATGTCAACGTAGTGCTCTCCCGCTGAGCTACACGCCCATCCTTTGCCTGACAAATAAAATCAGTGCGTCGCTGATAGACCATAAAACCAATATGCTGGTCAATAGGCCAAATGCGCAATTTTTCATTGCCCAGTAAAACTAGACAGATCATTTGCCGCCTTGCATAATGAACAATGAAATGAGGGTATTTGGGTGATAAATGTCTGCCGACCATAAGCAATTGGCGCGAGAAATTCTCAAAGCGCACCATCAAAAGATTGCATGGCCAACTTTGATGGCGTCTATTTTTGTCGCGACCCTGTTTGTTGCCAACCTTATGGCCACACTTTTGGGCCAATGGCCACTTTGGGCCGCTTCGGTCATCAGCTTTTTTTGCATTCATGTCAGCTTCGCGATCGCGCACGAAGCGTCACACAAAGCCATTTCAGGCGCGGGTCGCCATCGCTGGCTCGACCACGTGGTGGGCAGAATACACGCTTTAATGCTGCTTTATGATTTTCCGACCTTCAAATTCTTGCACTTGCGGCACCATTCCAACACCAACGATCCAGCGCTCGATCCAGATTATTGGATGCAAAACTATTCGTTGCTTACGGGGTTTATTCTGGCCCTGTTCGTGCCCTTACACTATTTGCGTCTCTTTATCCGCGCGGCCCGCAACAAGGAGCTTTCAGCCCTTTTCGTTGTCGGTGCTTATTGTCGAATCGCCATACAACTCTTGGTGTTGATCTCACTTTTGTTTATCGCCCCGGTGGAAACCTTCTTTTTATGCTTGCGCCGGCGTCGCTTGCGTCGGCGATTATTTCAACTTCGCATCGCCTTCTTCACGATGCGGAGCAATCGCCGGACCGTACCCGCACCACACGCATCATTCACGGTGAACGGCTCTGGGAATGGGTGATCTGTCCCTTTTTTTTGGATGAACAACCATCATTTTCTCCACCATGAATATCCGCGCCTGCCTTCTTTCACCCACGAAGCGTTGTTCAGCGACGCACGTGAAAGCCTTGAAGCGGATGGTGTTAAGATCAGCATCATTGACCCCTGGGGCAAAAAGCAATGAATGCCCACGCGTCTGATCATGCCTTGCTCACCGGGATTGATCCAAATAAGCCGCTTCCGCGCAAATCAATCTATCGCTCTTCAAAGGGGCGCGAACGCATTTGGGCGCTATACCAAAAGTCCATCAATGAATTGAACTTTGCAGTGCGCCATAAAGTAGTGCCAACCTCGTTTGGGCAGACGTTCCTCACCTTTGCGGGCGATCCAGAAGCACCGCCAATTTTCATATTGCCGGGCATGTCGATCGTTGGTCCTATGATGCTGGATTTTTTCGCCGAATTGCAGCGCACCCACCTGCTGATCGCGCCGGATTTAATTGGTCAACCCGGTCATTCAGAGGATCAACCATTTCCGCACCGCAAAGGCGCCTACGGTCAATGGGCTTTCGAGGTTCTTGACCAACTCGGCGTTCAAAAGGTGGGCATTGCTTCAGCCAGTTTTGGCGGGTCAATTGGGCTGGAAATGACCCATATGGCCCCCGAACGTGTTGGCAAGCAAGCGCTCGTCGTGCCCGCAGGCTCACACCGAACCTCCCCTATTTGAAGCTTTATGCCGGTTTAGCTGCAAATTGGCTGACCTATCGCTGGTGGCCCTTCCACGACGAAACCAACATCAGCCACGATTGGCTAAAACGCATTGCGCAACCACTGTCGCGCAGCCTCACGCAAGACAATCTCGAATATTTCGACGCGATTATTCGCTACACAGAGTTTTGGCGGCACCGACCCGCAGGTCCATTTTCTGAAGAACACTTCAACGACCGGGTGACGCCGACCTTCGCCATTTTCGCGCAAAAAGACTTTGTATTCCCTCACGCGTCAACGTTGGCCAACGCACAAAAAAAGCCTGCCCATGGCAGAAATGGAAATCCTTGCGGAAAGCGCGCATATGCCCTCAGATCAAGACATGCAACCGCTACACCAGCGCATAACAGCTTATTTTGACAAAGAAATTTAGGCGGCCAGCAGGCGCTCTACCTCATCCACCAAATCTTTCAGGTGAAAAGGCTTAGATAAGACAGATGCATCTTTTGGCGCTTCACTGTCTGGATTAAGTGCGACGGCGGCGAACCCGGTGATGAACATAACTTTCAAATCCGGATCAAGTTCCGTGGCCCGACGTGCCAATTCAATGCCGTCCATTTCTGGCATTACAATGTCAGACAACAACAAGGTGAATGGTTCTTCGCGTAGTCTTTCATATGCCGAACGGCCATTGTCAAAGGCCACAACGTCATAGCCGGCGCTTGAAAGCGCACGCGTTAGAAACTTACGCATGTCGTTATCATCTTCGGCAAGCAAAATGCGGCGCATTTTTCGTGACCTCTACCCCGGTTGCACTGATTCGCGATTTTGCCCGGATTTCCGGCGTCTATCAAGTAAGTAATTATGTTTTGGCGTGATTATATTGTTTCGCGAAACACCATGTTGCACTGGACCTTTGGCTGCATTTTGGGCAAACTGTGGCGGTGCGGCTATAAAAACCGTACGCAAATGCGCACAGGAGAATGGTTTGAACTCAGACTTTGCCGACCGGCCAGCATTTGAAACCATTCGTCCACGCTTGCAGCGTATGCCGTTTGTGTTTAACTCTGCCCATTCAGGTCGCGACTATCCGCAACGTTTTCTCGACATGACGCGACTGGACAACCTTTCCATCCGCCAATCAGAAGACGCCTATGTCGACGAATTGTTTGAACGTGCGCCGCACATGGGCGCGTTGATGTTGCGCGCGCACTTTCCGCGCGCTTATTTGGACGTCAATCGTGAGCCCTATGAGCTTGATCCAAAGATGTTTCACGAGCCATTGGCCGCAAACTACAACACAACCTCGCCGCGTGTTGCAGCTGGATTGGGCACCATTGCCAAAATTGTGGCGGAGCGGAAACCCATTTACCGTGAAAAGCTAAGCATGATGACGCGATGATGCGCATTGAGGGCATTTACAAACCCTATCACAACACCTTGCAAACCTTACTCACCCAAACACTTAACCGGTTTGGGGTTGCGGTACTGATTGATTGTCATTCCATGCCTAATCTCGACAAATCAGGAAATGCCAACGCACCAGACATTGTGCTGGGCGACCGCCATGGCAGTGCCTGCCATCCGATATTGGTGGAACTTACCGACACCTTGTTCACCACCGCCGGCCTGAAAGTAGCGCGCAACCGTCCTTACGCCGGTGGCTTTGTCACCAAAGCCTACGGCCAGCCGCACAACAATATCCATGCGTTGCAAATAGAAATTGGCCGCCATCTATATATGAACGAAGCAACTTTGGAAAAGTCCGAAAATTTTGCAGCCATTCAGTCGATCTTGCAAAAACTGACCGCACTTTACGCACGACTAGATCTCAACGAATTGCTTGATCAACAGCTCGCCGCCGAATAAACCCAAAATCATAGCCTGTCGCGAAAAAGGGGCCGCCCAAAGCGGCCCAAAGTCAAGGGAGGAAACGTCAGCAGCTCAAAGCTGTCAATAGGCGAGCTGCTTATGCATCATGCATTTGCTGGGATGAACTGATCGACCCAGAACTGCAACCGATACAACTTCGATTATTCAGAAAAACTTAAATAATTGCAAGTTGTGTCAAAATCTAAGTTAGATTCAAAAAGTGTACAATTTATTAACAATTGTATTTTTATGAGACAACGGCAAATAAAAGGCAGATTAAACGAATGAACTCGGGCTGGAAAAGCGAAATAAAGGCAAGCGAAATCAACACGCTAATGTTGGATGCTGCGCACGAGGCTGCAAAAATCACCACTTCCTTTTTTCGCACCAGCATTGCTGTGGAAAACAAACTCCAAAAAGGCTTTGATCCAGTCACTGAAGCCGACAAAAATGCCGAAAAAGCAATCCGTGCAATTATTAACAACAGATTTCCGAATCACGGCATTAGCGGCGAGGAGATGGACGACCAAAAAGGTGACGGTGCTTTTAACTGGGTCATCGATCCAATCGATGGGACCCGCGCCTTTATTTCCGGTCTGCCTGTTTGGGGCACTTTGATCGCCCTCACTCATGAAAGCGCACCGATAGCAGGGCTGATGAGCCAACCACACATTGGCGAAAGCTTTTGGGCAATCGAAGGTGAAGGCGCCTTTTTACAACGCGGCGAAATGCAGACAGTTCTAAAGACCAGCCAGGTGGGCGAACTTGAAAACGCTCGCATGTTCACCACATCGCCCCGAATTTTTTTTAAGCGCCGACACTGGTGCGGCTTATGACCAATTGGAAGCTGATGTAAAATTGGCGCGATACGGACTTGATTGCTATGCCTACGCCATGGTTGCCGCCGGGCATGGCGAACTTGTGGTCGAAGAGGGCCTGAAAAATGTCGACGTCGCGGCAATGATCCCCATCATTCAAGAAGCTGGCGGCATTGTCACAACTTGGTCTGGCAAATCTGCGGTGCATGGCGGCCAGGTGATTGCCGCTGCCAACCAAGAGATTTATGACGCTGCCTTGGCTTATCTAAAGCCGCAGGCGACCGATTAAAAGCTTCGGCTAGGCTCGCCCTTGCTCCGTGATAAAGGCATCGAACGCGGCAAAGGCTTGCGCCCGTAGGCCATCATTTTCCATAAAAATCTCGTGCCGGGCGTTGGGCAGTACGGCATGTCTGCCCGTGCGCATGCTCATGCCCAAATGCTCAATGGCAGAGGTGGAGACGACGCGATCATCCGCGGCCGCCAACATCAATACTGGCAATTTCACTTTCTGGCCAAATTCAGGGGCACCTGCCTTTTCCATGGCGGCTAAGCTGGCGGCCGTCCACCCTATAGTGGGCGCCGCAATCAACAAATCTGGACGATGATCGAGCGTTCTTACCATCCGCATATAGCACCATGATCGGAGGTCAGCTCGTTGCCGGGAAAAATTTTGGCGCTTGGACGAGGAAATTTCCACGGCTGCATCGGCAAATGTCCCGCGCCGAAAAATTTCAACAGTTGAACAAAGTTTTTGCCCGTCGAAATGCTGACGCCCAAATCCAAAGAAACCATCGGGGCGCTAAGAAACACGCGCTCAAACATCAGCCGATCACGCGTTGCAGCAAATAAAGACGCAAGCCCACCCATTGAATGACCCACAAGGTAAAATGGAGGCGGGCAATCTGGCAGCAAAATATCAGCGTGAAAACTCACCAAGTCCGCAACATAATCATTAAAGTCTTCCACGTGGCCCAGCTTTGGATTTGCAATCAGCCGATCCGAGCCCCCTTGCCCGCGCCAATCAAAGGTCGCCACGGCAAATCCCCGCTGTTGAAAATCATAAATCGTTTCGAAATATTTTTCGATATATTCGGTGCGCCCCTGCACCAAACAAATCGTGCCTTTATTCTTATTGCCTAGCCGCGGCCATAAGGCATAGCGCAACTTCACATTGTCTTTGGTCTTAAAAAAACCAGCCCGCGCGCCCGATGGAATTGGATTGCTCGGAATATTGGCCAGCTCTGGCCCCATCACTTTATTCGGCGCGTTCATTTTTTCTCCTAGACAACAATGGCGTGCGACCCCCCCCATTTAGGAAGCAATTGGGCCTGGTTGCAAGGTGAAAACAATAAAGCCAGCAATTCATTATAAATTGCTGGCTTATTGGGGTGGAACATCATGCGGGGGGCGGATGATGATGCTCCGATTAAGGTTGTTGTAAGCCGTGATCAGACTGTTGAATGGCTTACAAAACTGAATATATGTAAGCGCGACTGAACCAATCTGTAATTGCGCATTCATTTTCAGTTCATGCGGTAGAACGTTGATAACAATCACGTTTACGACAAAAAAAATTTTAAGCACCCCCCCTCTTGAAACAAAAAAAAGAATGCGCCCAAATATAATGATGTCAGCGGCCCAATAGGGAGCTGGCAAACAAAACCGAAAAGATGCCCATACTGGATCTTGAACAGTTCATATTGCTTCTAAAGGAGAATATGTCATGAACACATTGGATCTTTCCCCATTCTATCGCTCAACAGTTGCTTTGATCGCCTATTCAATCTGCTTGACGATCTCTCACCACAAGAAACAAACGCCTTTCCGCCCTACAACATTGAGCGGACCGGTGACGACACTTACCGCATTACCATGGCAGTGGCTGGGTTTGCGCGTGAGGATTTGGTGATCGAGACCAAAGAAAGCGCGATCATCGTCAAGGGTGCGAAATCCCAAAGCACAGACGAGCAAGCCCGCGAATTCCTCCATCGCGGCATTGCCGAGCGCTCTTTCGAACGTCGGTTCAAACTGGCCGATTATGTAGAAGTGCGCGGTGCTGATTTGGAAAATGGCTTGTTGCACATTGATCTGGCCCGCGAACTGCCAGAAAGCAAGCGCCCGCGCAAAATCGCCATCGGCTCTGCTGATGACAGCGACACCAAAAAAATTGAAAGCGAAGTCAAAAACTAAGCTGACAAATCGTCAATCGTTTGACTGATTGGTGGGGCGCAACATTAAGCGGTTGCGCCCCATTTTTGCACACACCAAATGGATGCCATCGGACCAAAGAAAAAAAATCTTTCACGTCCCCCTTGCTCCTTTAGTCGAATTCGAATAATCTCCGCTCAAAAAATAGGACAGTAATACTGTCCATACCGTGTGACCAAAAGGCGCAAGTTGCAATTCATGCAACAGCCTTATATTTTTGTGTCATAAGCAGTGTATAGCACTCTGGGGGAGAGCCGATAATCGGCTCGATTGGGCGCGAGAAACAGATCAAAAAACGATCGCCATCGCCCATCTTAGGAAAAATTGCGCTTGTCGCGAACGGCGCGTTGTGAATGCGATTCATAACGCACTGCACATGAACACCTGACCCAAATTTCGTGCCCTCGCGCGAAATAAGTATGACCTTTAGGAGGGGCTTATGGCCAAAAAGAATGACCAAGCTTTGCGTGACGTGCGGGTAGATTCCGCCAAAACAGCAAATGGCCGCCCCAAACCTGTGGGGCTGTATGACCCCCAAAATGAACATGACGCTTGCGGCCTGGGCATGATCGCCAATATCGACAATACGGCCACCCATGACATTGTAGCATCTGGCCTGAAAATTTTGATCAATTTGACCCACCGCGGTGCCGTGGGCGCCGACCCATTGATGGGCGACGGTGCAGGCATGTTGGTGCAAATTCCGCATGCGTTTTTGGCCAAAGCAGTTGATTTCGATCTGCCCGACGCGGGCGATTATGCCGTCGCGATGTTGTTCTATCCTAACGACGCGAAATTGAAAGCAAAGTGCGCCGAAAAACTCATCAATTGCGCCCGTGCAGAAGGTCTGGAAGTTTTGGGCACCCGTGAAGTGCCCGTGGACAATTCATCTCTGTCTGAAGGCGTAATAGCCACCCAGCCCTTGATAGAACAAGTCTTTGTGGCGCGTCCTGAAGGTTTGAGCGACGAAGAGTTTGAAACCAAATTGCTGATCACCCGCAAGGTGATCTCAAATACGATTTATCGCGAGCTGCCTGAAGCAGACAGCGACAATGGCTTTTATGTTGTGTCCTTTTCCGCGCGCACGCTGGTTTATAAAGGCATGTTTTTGGCCGAGCAATTGGGGCCGTTCTACCCTGATCTGGTGGACGAGGACTTCAAATCAGCTTTGGCGCTTGTGCACCAACGCTTCTCCACCAACACATTCCCCTCTTGGAAACTGGCTCACCCTTACCGTTTTGTGGCCCACAATGGCGAAATCAACACGATTCGCGGCAATGTGAACTGGATGGCCGCGCGCCAGGCCTCAGTTGCGTCTGACAAATTTGGCAAAGGCATCACAAAAATTTGGCCGATCTCTTATGAAGGCCAGTCCGACACAGCTTGTTTTGACAATGCGCTCGAATTTCTCGTGCGCGGTGGCTACAAACTGCCCCACGCGGCCATGATGATGGTGCCGCAGGCATGGGCCGGCAACCCGTTGATGGATGATGAGCGTCGGGCGTTTTATGAATATCACGCCGCGCTGATGGAGCCATGGGACGGCCCAGCCGCCATGGTGATGACCGACGGGCGTTACATCACGGCCACATTGGACCGCAACGGCCTGCGCCCTGCGCGCTATTGCGTCACCAAAAACAACCAAATCATCCTCGCGTCCGAAGCGGGTGTGTTGGATATTCCAGAAGAAGACATTGTTGAAAAATGGCGCTTGCAGCCGGGCAAAATGCTGCTTGTTGATCTGGAAAACAACAAAATGGTTTCTGACGATGAGGTGAAAACCGAACTCGCCAAGAAAAACCCCTATCAAAAGTGGCTATCCCGCACCCAGATCGTGCTGGAAGACGCCCCGGGCGTTGATCGTCAGCCTGTGCAGCCGTTCGACAGCTTGTTGGATCGCCAGCAAGCCTTTGGCTATACCCAAGAAGACATCAAATTCTTGCTGCCGCCGATGGCAACAACTGGGCAAGAAGGTGTGGGCTCTATGGGCACCGACACGCCGATTTCCGCGCTGTCTTCAAAATCAAAGCTGCTCTATTCCTATTTCCAGCAGAATTTTGCACAAGTCACCAACCCACCAATCGACCAATCCGGGAAGAATCGGTGATGAGCCTGATTTCCTTTATCGGCCCACGGCCGAACCTGTTCGATTTGGAAGGCTTGTCCGAGCGCAAACGCTTGGAAGTGCGCCAGCCGATCCTAACCAATGAAGATTTGGAAAAGGTCCGCACCATTGGCTCAATCGGTGACAACCAGTTTATCACCGAAACCATCGACATCACTTACGCCGCTGGAAAAGGCGCTGATTGGATGGAAGTGGCCCTGGAAGCCATTTGTGACCGTGCCGAAAGCGCCGTGCGTTTGGGCATGAACATCATCATCTTGTCCGATCGCTTGATCTCTCATGACCGCATTGCCATTCCGGCCTTGCTGGCCACGGCTGCCGTGCACCACCATTTGATCCGCAAAGGGTTGCGCACATCATGTGGTTTGGTGGTTGAAACGGGCGAAGCACGCGAAGTGCACCATTTTGCTGTGCTCGCTGGCTATGGCGCTGAAGCGATCAACCCTTATCTGGCGTTTGAAACCATTTCAGCCATGCAGGCCGAAGGCCACTTCCCACCAGAGGTGGACGAGCAGGAATGCGTCAATCGCTACATTAAATCCATCGGCAAAGGCTTGTTGAAGATCATGTCCAAAATGGGCATTTCAACCTATCAATCCTATTGCGGTGCGCAGATTTTCGATGCGATCGGCCTTTCCTCTGATTTTGTGAAGAAGTTCTTCTTCGGCACAGGCACTTCAATTGAAGGCGTGGGCCTGAAAGAAGTGGCGCAAGAAACTGCCGAACGTCATGTGCTGGCCTTTGGCAATGACGCCGTGCTCAAAAACAGCCTCGATGTGGGCGGCGAATATGCTACCGGATTCGCGGCGAAAAGCACTCCTGGACACCAGACACCATTGCTGATCTGCAACATGCAGTGCGCACGGCTGAGCAATCGCCACAGACGGCACAGGCGAAATATGACGCCTTTGCCACCGCAGTGAACGACGCCTCTGAGCAGCTTTTGACCATCCGCTCGATGTTCGAATTGGCGCCAGCTGGCAAGGGCATCGACATTGATCAGGTCGAGCCCGCTGAGGAAATCGTAAAGCGTTTTTCAACCGGCGCCATGTCCTTCGGCTCGATTTCACGCGAGGCGCACACCTCGTTGGCCATCGCCATGAACCGCATTGGCGGCAAGTCCAACACAGGTGAAGGCGGCGAAGAACCAGATCGCTACAACCCCATGCCTGATGGCAGCCGCAACCCAGAACGGTCCGCCATCAAGCAGGTCGCGTCTGGTCGTTTCGGCGTGACCACCGATTATCTGGTCAATTCAGATATGATCCAGATTAAAGTGGCGCAGGGCGCAAAGCCCGGCGAAGGTGGCCAATTGCCTGGTCACAAAGTCGATGCTGTGATTGCCCAAACCCGACATTCAACACCGGGCGTGGGCTTGATTTCACCACCACCACACCACGACATTTATTCAATCGAAGATTTGGCACAGCTGATCTATGATTTGAAAAACGTGAACCCTGTGGCTGATATTTCGGTGAAGCTTGTTTCTGAGCTCGGCGTCGGCACAGTGGCCGCAGGCGTGGCAAAAGCCCATGCCGACCACATCACCATCTCTGGCTTTGATGGCGGCACCGGCGCTTCGCCGCTCACCTCCATCAAGCATGCGGGCTCGCCTTGGGAAATTGGCTTGGCCGAAACCCACCAGACCTTGGTGCTCAATCGCCTCCGCTCTCGCGTAAAACTGCAAGTGGATGGTGGCTTTAAAACGGGTCGCGATGTGCTGATCGGCGCAGTTTTGGGCGCGGACGAGTTTGGCTTTGCCACCGCTCCATTGATTGCCGCAGGCTGCTTGATGATGCGCAAATGTCACCTCAACACCTGCCCCGTCGGCATCGCCACCCAAGACCCTGAGTTGCGCAAGCGCTTTAAGGGCACGCCAGAGCATGTGGTGAATTACTTCTTCTATGTAGCTGAAGAGCTACGCCAATTGATGGCAGAGCTGGGCGTCAAAACCATTCAAGATTTGGTTGGCCGCACCGAGCTATTGCAACAGCGTAAAGATGTGCCACACGACAAGGCGCAGGGCATCGATTTGTCAAAACTGCTCTACAAGCCGGAGCTGCACGAGGGTGACACTTATTATCACTCCCAATTGCAGGATCATGGCCTCGAAGACATTTTGGACAAGACCCTGATCAAAAACGCCAAGCCCGCCTTAGAAAAAGGCGAAGCGGTGAAATTTGATATCGACATCAAGTCGAAAAACCGGTCTGCCGGTGCGATGTTGTCCGGTGCTGTGGCCATGAAATATGGCCTTCAAGGCTTGCCAGAAGACACCATCGCGGTAAACCTCAAAGGCATCGCAGGACAAGCCTTTGGCGCGTTCCTCACCAATGGCATCAGCTTTGATCTGCAAGGCGAAGCCAACGATTATGTCGGCAAAGGTCTTTCAGGCGGCCGCATCGTGGTACGCCCGCCAGAAAATGCCAACATCGTGCCCGAGCGCTCGATCATTGTCGGCAACACGGTGCTTTATGGCGCCATTTCTGGCGAATGCTATTTCCGTGGTTTTGCGGGCGAACGTTTTGCCGTGCGGAACTCCGGCGCGATTGCCGTTGTTGAAGGCTTGGGCGACCATGGTTGTGAATATATGACAGGTGGCGTGGTTGTTGTGATCGGCGATACAGGCCGCAATTTTGCAGCAGGCATGTCCGGCGGCGTGGCCTACGTGTTGGATGAAGACAAATCATTCCGCTCGCGCTGCAACTTGGCCATGGTTGATTTGGAACCTGTGCTGGAAGAAGAAGATTTGATGCGCGAACACCATCACCATGGTGGCGACATTGAATGGCATGGCCGCGTGGACATTTCCGGCGACATGACCAAGCATGATGACGAGCGGCTTTATCAGCTGATTTCTAATCATCTGCACTACACAGGCTCCTCCCGCGCCCAAATGATTTTGGACAATTGGGAAGATTATCGGGGCAAGTTTGTCAAAGTGATGCCGGTTGAATATCGCCGCGCCATTTTGGAAATGGAACAGGCCCGCATGAACACTGAAGATCAGAATCAGAGCGCGTAAGGAGGAATAGATCATGGGTAAGCACACAGGTTTTCTCGAAATTGATCGTCAAGAAGCGCGCTATGAGCCAGCCTCAGATCGCGTGCGGCACTACAATGAATTCACGGTCCCCCTCACCGAAGGCGAGATCGTGCGTCAAGCGTCCCGCTGCATGGATTGCGGCATTCCTTATTGCCATGGCAATACGGGCTGCCCGGTCAACAACCAAATCCCCGACTGGAACGATTTGGTCTATCAGCGCGATTGGGAAGAAGCGTCTGAGAACCTTCATTCCACCAACAATTTCCCCGAATTCACCGGCCGCATCTGCCCCGCACCGTGTGAAGAAGCATGTACGCTCAATTTGGAAGATGCGCCTGTCACCATCAAAACCATTGAGCAGACCATTGCCGACCGGGCCATCAAAAATGGCTGGCTAAAGCCAGAGATTGCCGAGAAAAAAAACAGGCAAGAAGGTCGCGATCATTGGTTCTGGCCCCGCAGGCATGGCCGCGGCGCAACAATTGGCGCGCGCCGGTCATGAAGTGCATCTTTATGAACGCGGTGCCAAAGCTGGTGGTTTGCTGCGCTACGGCATTCCTGATTTCAAAATGGAAAAGCACCATATTGATTGGCGCGTCGAGCAAATGGAAGCCGAAGGCGTGATCTTCCATTACAATGAAAATATCGGCGTCACCCGCTCTTTCGCAAATCTGCAAAAGAACCATGATGCCGTGTTGCTTTCAGGCGGTGCGGAGCATCCCCGCGATCCAGGTTGTGCTGGCCAGGATCTGGCGGCGTGCACTTTGCCATGCCTTATCTGGTGCAACAAAATAAACGCGTCAGCGGCGAAGAAATTGGCGATGAAGCGCCGATCTTGGCCAATGGCAAAAAAGTTGTTGTGATCGGCGGCGGCGATACCGCATCAGACTGCGTGGGCACAGCGTTCCGCCAAGGTGCTGTCTCCGTGACCCAATTAGACATTCGCCCCGAGCCGCCAAAAACCGAGGACAAGCTCACCAGCTGGCCACATTGGGCCATCAAGCTGCGCACCTCCTCTTCGCAGGCAGAAGGCGCCAACCGCGAGTTTCAATCGGCAACACTTGAAATCATCGGCAATGATCTGGGTCACGTGACGGGCGTGAAATGTACCCGCGTCGACGAAAACCGCGAGCCCATCAAAGATGGCGAATTCATCCTAAGGCTGATTTGGTGCTGATGGCCATTGGCTTCGCGCATCCGCTGCAAGAAGGCTTGTTGGCGGAACTGGGTGCGGACCTCGATCCGCGCAACAATCTATTTGCGGACACTTTGTCTTATCGGACTTCAGTTGATGGCGTCTATGCCGCTGGCGATATGCGTCGCGGCCAGTCATTGGTGGTTTGGGCCATCCGTGAAGGGCGTCAGGCTGCCCGTGCCATTGATATGGATTTGATGGGCGGCACCAACTTGCCGCGCTAAACGGCAGATCTACAAACAATTATTGCGGCAGCTGGGGCAAACTGTCTTCAGCTGCCAAATCTACCCCCACGCCAAACGCATCGGCGCGTCCTACGGGGGCCTCCATCAACTGCTCAAGTCGAACAGCTGGCGCCGTCTGGGCGGATTTCACCACCAGCCCACCGGCATCAGCCCGCGGCTTTTCACCCAACGGCCGCACCATGCCCGCGACCTCCAGCATACGCACTTGGCTCAGCCCCTGAAACGGCGGGCGCTGCAAACGTGCGGCGTCACTATTGGCCAGTGGATCGGCGACCGCCACGGTGACGCTGCCGCCGCGATAATAAGTTTTCACGGATTTATCGACAAAAAAAGGCCAGCTTATCGCTCCCGCGCGCCGTGAAGTGAATGCCATCACCCTTACGCATTTGTGCGTTTTGGCCGTTCAGGTCAGGGCCATAGGCGGTGTAGTTGCCATCCTCGTCTACAAAACGTTCATAGATATCAACGAATTCCACGCCAAACTCAAAAGCCACCAAACGATGTATTGATGATATTTGGCTCATGGCCGAACTATAGGAATTGGAGCGCATGGGCGGAAGTCCTAGCCAAACCACTGGTTTGTTGGCCGCCTTCAATTGCGATATAAACTCCGCCAACCGGTCTCGGTAGGCGGCGCGCCATTCTTCTGTGAGTGGGTCAAACACACCCTTATCCGTGCGGATAACCTGTCGATCATTGGTGCCAATCGCGACGACGACCATATCAAAATCGTCTTCACCAATGCGTTTTTCAATCGCTGCATTCCAGTCATAATAGTCATCACGCACAAAGCCTGAAGATCCAACACCCGCGCCCACAATTTTGAGCTGCGGGTCTTCGGCATAAAACCGATCCAGCCCCTTGGCCAAATCAATGGACAGACCGTCCCCCAGAACCAAAAGACGCATTGCATCCGGTGCTTTTTCGATCGTATTGACCTTAGCCGGTGCAACCACACTGGGCGAACTGCGCTTTGGTGCTGTGCGCTTGGGTTGCGGTGCCGATTCTTCTTTCTTGCGACCGAACAAGATATCGAAAAGTGTGCGTCGGTCGCCGCTATTGCTTTGCGCAACTTGAATACGCTCTTCGGCAATTGCGGTTTCTGGCGCAAGCGCAGTGGCCATCGGCAAAGCCAATGCCAACAAAACCAGGAACCAGATTGCGCGCACTCTTATGATCATCCTTGTTGATTTACCACATCATTGCGCCATCAGCACATCAAAAACAGACTTGGTGGCAAAGCCATCAACCACCAGTCCTGCATCTGCTTGCCAAGCCCGCAACGCCTTTTGGCTAATGGGGCCTAAGCGGCCATCCACGTCACCTTGATAAAACCCCAATTGCTTCAGCTTTTGTTGCAGTGCCACCCGCTGTTGACGATTGAGAAATGTTGCGTCGCGCGGCCAATCCTGTGCAAACGGCCCCACACCTTTTAAACGGTCCGTCAAATGCGCCACAGTAAGCGCATATGAATCCGCAAAATTATAACCTTTGAACGCCAAATAGTTGCGTCCCATCAAAAATTTCGGTCCGTTTTTGCCAGCCGGCACATAAAGAAATACCGGTTGGTCCAAATCGCCAAATTGGCGCCCAGCCACCCGCTGTACCCCGCGTTGAGCAAAAAAAGCGCACATCACGCAGTTGATCGCGGCCCGCCAAACGATAATCAAAGCCTGCTGGCAACGCCACTTCCATGCCCCAATCTTCGCCTGGCACATAGCCAAGCGACAATAACCAACGCGCTGATGACGCCAGCGCATCGGCCAAAGAATTGTGCACATCAATTTTGCCATCGCCGTCAAAATCTACAGCGAGCTTACTGTAGGCGGTGGGCATGATTTGCAGATGCCCCATCGCCCCGGCCCATGATCCTTTTTGATCTACGGGCATTTTGCCCGTCTGCATCAATTTCAGCACCAGCAACAATTCTCGGCTGTCTGCCTCCACCCGTCCACGGCGTTGGTGCACCAATGAAAACAGCGACCGCAATACGGGCTTAAAATAAACATCATGGCTCATGATGGTGCCGTAATTGGTTTCAATGCCCCATATCGCTGCCAGCACATAGGGTCGATCCCATATTGCGCTGAAACACGCTCAAATATCGCCTTGCTGGCGCGGAACTTTTGCTGCCCTTGCTGAATTTTGGCGGCACTCACCCGCTTGTCGATATAATCCCAAATCGGGCGCTCAAACTCTGGTTGGCTGGCCTGCGCCGCTTTGATTTTAGGGTCTGGCGTCATCCCCTGGGTGACGCGGCGATAAAAATCGCGCGAAATGCCCTCGGCCGTCGCCCGGCGTTCAAAGCTTTGAATGAAGTCTGAAAAACTTTGCTGCGGTGCCGCAAAACCAAGCTGCGGCACCAGCAAGAAACCCCAAACCATCAATGCGCGAAAAAAAACATGAATATCTCCTGTTAACCCGCGATGATGATGCGCCTCTATTTAGGCAATTTCCGGGCGATCATTGCGGGTCAAAAGATATTTTTCCCAAGCATATGCATTGTTCACAATGCCATTTAGATCATCATATTGCGGCGTCCAACCCAGCATCGCACGCACCCGATCTGCGCCTGCGACAACGGCTGCCGGATCGCCTGCCCGTCGCTCTGTTTCACGCGCCGCAAAATCAACCCCAGTGACACTCTTCACCGTGTCCACCACTTCGCGCACGCTATAGCCCCGGCCATAGCCACAGTTCAGCGTTGTCGACAGGCCACCATCGCGCAAATAATTCAACAGCAAACCATGTGCCGCCACCAAATCACTCACATGAATATAGTCACGCAAAGCCGTGCCGTCAGGCGTGTCGTAGTCGGTGCCAAAGATTTGCATTTCATCGCGTTGGCCCAGCGCAGCCTGGCACGCCACTTTAATCAAATGGGTCGCGCGCGGCGTAGATTGACCCAACCGCCCTTTCGGGTCGGCGCCCGCCACATTGAAATAACGCAACACGCCAAAGCGCAACGGATGCGCCGCCGCCACATCCTGCAGCATCATTTCACTCATCAGCTTGGAGCGACCGTAAGGCGACATCGGGTTCAGCTGTGCATCTTCAAACACCGGCTCGTTTCCGGTCATGCCATAAACAGCAGCCGTGGACGAGAAGATAAAATGATCAACGCCACCGCGCACAGCAGCCTCGATCAAATTGCGCGTGGTCGCCGTGTTGTTTTGATAATATTTCAATGGATTTTCAACTGATTCGGGCACAACAATCGATCCGGCGAAGTGCAAAATCGATTTGATATTGTGCGTTCTGATCAGCACTTCAACCAATTCAGTGTCACCTGCATGGCCCTCGACAAACATTGCGCGATCGTCAATAGCCCACTGAAAACCTGTAATCAGATTGTCCAATACCACCACTTTTTCGCCTTCATCCACCAGATGAAGCACCATGTGACCGCCGATATACCCAGCGCCACCCGTGACCAAAACGCTCATTTTTTGCCCCTTAACTGAATTCTAATCTGTTGCCATCTAACTGGCAAAGGGTTGCGAATAGCTTTAGACGCGCCTATTTTTTGCGCGCAAATAGTTTGTTAGGGGATAAAATTGGCCAAAAAAGTACGCACCGCAGTATTTCCTGTTGCCGGTCTGGGCACACGTTTTCTGCCCGCCACCAAAGCCATGCCAAAAGAAATGCTACCTGTAGTGGACAAGCCTTTGATCCAATATGCGGTCGACGAGGCGCGCGAAGCTGGCATTGAACATTTTGTGTTCGTGACGGGCCGCAATAAGGGCGTGATCGAAGATCATTTCGACAAACAGGTCGAATTGGAAATCACTCTGCATCAGCGTAAAAAAATACGACATGCTGCAAATGCTGGATGAGGCTTACCAAAGCCTGGGCAAACCAGTTTCACCCGCCAACAAGAACCGCTCGGCCTTGGCCATGCAGTTTGGTGCGCGCGGGACATTGTGGGCGATGAGCCTTCGCCCTGTTGCTGCCCGATATGTTGATGCGCGCTGAACCTGGCGTACTCAGCCAGATGATGGACAGCTATAATCAAAATGGCGGCAACGTTATCGCGGTGGAAGAAATCGACCCGGAAGAAGTCAGCTCCTATGGCATTGTCGGGCGCGGCGACGGCCCGGACGAGGGTTTCGACATCACCCAAATGGTGGAAAAGCCGGACAAGGATGACGCGCCATCGAACCTGATTATTTCTGGGCGCTACATATTGCAGCCCGAAATCTTTGATTTGATCTCCAAACAATCCAAGGGCGCTGGTGGTGAAATTCAAATTACCGATGCCATGGGCACGTTGATGGAATCGCAAAAGTTTACTGGTGTGAAATATAAAGGGCAAAGTTTCGACTGCGGGTCGAAGATCGGCTTTCTAACCGCCAATGTTGTTTTCGCCTTGGATCGGCCAGACATTGCCGAAGGGTTTCAACGCGAATTGCAGGCGATTGATTACCAAGGCTTAAAAGGCCTTATCAAGGACGCGTAAAGCGCAATCCAGCTTCAATGGCGTTGGTGCGGCTGCCCCCATCAACGCTATCTTCGCTTACCTCATAGCGATATCCGGCATATGCCGAAGCGTAGCTATTGATCAAATAGGTCGCTTCCAGCCCAATCCCAAATTGCCCCGCCGTGCGGTCACTACCTTGGTAATGCTCCCGGCCAAAGTCCGTCGAAAGGCTATAGCCCAACCGGTCGTTGATTTGCTGTCCGAACGCAATCGACAAACTGTCAGTAATTTTTGTCGCTCGCCGGGGATTGTTGCCGGGCTAAGCGCCGTGCCTGCATTTACCTCAAGCGATGCGTTATTGCCCACCTGATAGGTGATCGCCGCACCATATGATGTGGTCAAAATATTGTCTAAGCTGGCATCATCATATGTCCGGCGCAATTGCCCCACCGACACTTCGCCGCTCAGCCGATCTTTAAAATCAGCGGAAACACCCAAACGATTGTCAAAGGTCCACCCATCGCGCTTGGCCGCAAGAACCGTCGATGCTTTGTCATAAATCGACCGGCTGACATCACTGTCGTAAAAAAACACTGAGAATCGGGGTAATCTCTCGGCTGGCCCGCCCACCCAGCGAAAAGGTCCAACTGTTCTGATCGCCATTGTCGATCAAACTGTCATCATCCAACTTGGTCGGCCCCGTTTGCGAACGTCCTAGCCCTGCACGTCCTTCTACTGCCGTTTTGTTGAATTGATGCGCCAGCGTTGCATTCGCCCCAAAATTCTGGTTCAACGGAGCATCAGCCACATTGTCAGGCAAATCGTCATCGTTGAGGCGAGGCAAGCCAAGACCATATGAAACCGCACCGTCAAATCTTGTCTGACGGCTCAATTGATAAGTGACCGCGCCGTCCAAAATCCAAAGTGCGCACGCCGCCGCTTTCCGCTTGGAATTTGTCGATGGTCGCAGATAAATTGCCAGATAAACTCCAGTCTTCATCTGCACGGGTGACGCTCATGGAAGGCACCGCTTCTAGAAAGTTTTGCCCCACCCCATCTTTCATTTCATACCCGCCGCGTAGGCTTAAACTTGTCGATAAATCAAATGGATAAAGCAAGTCCTCGGCCTGAGCTGGCACAATGCTCCACCCAAGCGCGCCGACCACCCCGCACCGAACCCAAAAGGTGCTCCTGCGACGCGCAGGCGCACTGCAATTATTTGATTTGGCGTTTTTGGGTGGCAACATTTCGCGTTTCGGCTTCACTCAAATGATGAAATTTACTCGGACGCAATCATGCCTATTTATAGTTAATGAAGCGTTGAAATCCACACTTTATTTATCATAGAAATTAACCCTAAAGCCTTATAATTTATGGATTTTTCTGTGTCGCTTGGTCAGGGAGCGTTAATTTCTCTCATTAACAGCTGATTAGCCTTAACACGGTAGACTGGCCACAGATTGACCTAGCACCCAGGTGGGTTGCAGTAAGGAGTAGGGTCGCATGGATTTAGCCACGATACTTGGCATGATAGCCGGTGCCGCGTTCATTGCACTGGCGATTTTTATTGGGGGCTCGTTTGGACAATTTGTCGATGCCCCATCAGTATTGATCGTATTGGGCGGCGGCCTCGCCGCGACACTTATCCGGTTTCCTATCGGCGGAGTGCTTGGCGCGTTCGCCACCGGCGGCAAAGTTGCATTCACCCACAAAAAAAGTCGATCCGCGTGAATTGATCGAAAAAAATCGCCGAAATGGGTGACATCGTTCGTCGCTCCGGTCCGTTGGGCTTGGAAAACGTTGAAGTTGAGGAACCCAATTTGCGCAAGGGCGCACAATATATTGCCGATGGTTACGATGCCGTCTTCATCCGCGAAGCCATGGAGCTGGAACGCGATCACTATATTGGCCGCTTGTCTGAAGGGCAGCGCGTATTCAAAAGTCTTGGGGATGCGGCACCAGCGTTTGGCATGATTGGCACACTGGTTGGTCTTGTACAAATGTTGGCCAACATGGAAGACCCGTCTGCCATTGGCCCTGCGATGGCCGTGGCATTGTTAACCACCATGTATGGCGCGGTTTTGGCCAACCTGGTTTGTCTTCCCCTCTCGGATAAACTGTTGTCCAAGCTGGAAATGGAAGAGATCAATCAAACCTTGATTATTGACGGCATCATGTCGATTCGCGATGGCAAGAGCCCAGCGCTCATTACCCAAATGTTGACCGCATATTTACCCGAAGCGCAGCGGGACAACTTAGAGGACGCCGCATAACCGAATTCGCGGGCGGGACGAAACAATGGCGAGAAAAAAAAGAAGCAAAACGGCAGTGAAGTTCCTGAGTGGCTGGTCACCTTTTCGGACCTCATGTCCATTCTGGTGGCCTTTTTCGTGTTGATTGTGTCGTTCTCGATCCAAGATGAACTCAAACTGCAAGTTGTTGCCGGTTCACTGAAAGATGCTTTCGGGGTAATCAAGGTCGAACAGCGCGCGGGCATTATTGAACGCGACGGCAACCCTCAGCGCGACTTTGTTAAAACATTGACCTTGGACGATGAGGTGACACAGACCGAATTTCAAGATCAACAGCATGACGACCGCGCCAAGCAAGGCCCGGAAGCAAACACCCACGACATTGAACGTTCTGAGGTGGAAAAACCGCGTCAATTTGCATTGGCCACGACCACCTTGCGCCAAGCATGGCAAGAGCTGCCGGAAATCACCTTTGTTGCCGACAATTTGTTGATCGAAGAAACTGAAGAAGGCCTGCACATTCAAATTGTGGACCAAGAAGGCCGCGCCATGTTCCCTGAAGGATCAAAATATCCTTATGAGGTTACACGCAAGGCCATCGAAGTGATGACGCCCATTCTCAAAAGCCTACCCAACCAGGTAAAGGTCACAGGCCATGTGGCATCAGGCGGCGTTTATCAAACGCAAACCTATGGCAAATGGGACTTATCGACAGATCGGGCCAATATTGTGCGGCGCGTGATGGAAGAATTTGGCATGCCGTCCGAACGGTTCCACGCTGTTGTTGGCAAGGGCGAGAGCAAACCCCTGTTTCCAAACGACCCCTACCTTTCTGCCAATCAGCGGATTTCGATCCTGCTGATGAAGGAAGAGCCGCCCGTGCCCGTCGAGCTACGCCCCTAGATCTTTGAGATAGGCAACCACCTCCGCGCGGTGTGCGGTGGTCGCCGCCTCCAAAAAGCTCAAGGATGCATCGGTTTTCGCCGATCCGCTGCGGCGCCAAAGACATAAACCAGGCACCAAATGACAGCTTGGAGCGGCGGATTCAACTGATCGCCGCAACGCGGCGAATGTCCGGAGGTTGGGCGATGTCCCAAGTAAGACAGTTCTCGGCTATCCGTCCATAAGCTGTCGAATTCCAGCAAGAAACGTGTTGTCGTCCTGCTCTTTGCGGGTGTCCAGCATGGCAACGGCTGCATCATGTCCTGCCCGATAGCGCAGCTGGTCTGAGGGATCATTGGCGGCTTGCCAAATAACCTCTGCGACTTCTGCGGGTTCAGCGAGCGACGTCGCCAGCGCACCAAACATTCGCCCCGTTCCCGCAGTCGACGCGGCATAGTCTGGAAGGTCCTCGACATCCGCCCGATCAAATCCCGCACCGCCAAAGTTCGTTTTCACAAACCCCGGCTGAATGATCCGCATACGAATGCCGATGGCATCCAATTCGTAGAAAAGAGCTTCTGACAATCCTTCGACCGCGAATTTTGTGCCGTGGTAAAGTGAGCCAGTCGGAAAGGCGAGTTGCCCGCCCACGGATGAGACATTAATAATCGTTCCAGACCTGCGCGCCCGCATGCCGGGAATAACGGCTTTCATCGTTGCCATGACCCCGATGACGTTCGTATCAAAGACCCGTTCTATTCGATCCATGGAGAAGGCCTCCAACGGTCCATAGGCACCGTAACCTGCGTTGTTGAGCAGGACATCGATTGCACCAAACCGGTCTTCACCCGCGGCAACCGCGGATGAGATCGACGCGTGATCCGTGACGTCCAGCGCCACAACCATTGCATTCGGGTGCTCTTTGATGTCGCCTGCTGCATCCGGGTTGCGCATAGTGGCAATGACATTCCAACCCTGGTCAAGGAAGTATGCAGTTGTTGCTTGGCCGATGCCAGAAGACGCACCGGTGATAAGAATGGTTTTCATGTGAGGGCCTCCTGGCGCTGGCAACTTATTTGGGTTCTTTAATCCAACCGACAGTCTGAACTGCGATCTTGCCGTCTTCGATCAAATAGGTCTCGGTCGCGTAGATATAGGAATTGTCAGGCGTTTCGGCGGACCAGCTGATATAGACGATCTTTCCCGAAACGTGCATCTCGCCCATCTCAAAGACCACGCCTTCTTGTCCGAACTCTTGCATCTGACCGGTGATGTATTCCGAAAATTCGGCGATGCCCGTATAGGTCGCGCCCGGAATGATAAGCACCGTCTCTTCCGTCAGGTTTGATTGGACCATTTCAAGATCACCTGTCGTGAACCCCTGAATATGGGAATTGAAAACGGACGTTGGATCACTGTCAGCCAGCGCAGGTGTGGCCAGTGTCGTGAGTGTGATTGCGGCGCTGATGGCCATTGTCGCGAAAGTTGCACGCATGAAGGATGTTCCTTTTTCATTTGTCTCAGCTTGACAAATAGTCCGGCACGGGCTTGCCTGCCTGCCAAATTATCCGTTAAAGATGCACAATAGTCCGAAAGCAATCTCGTTGAGCTGGCGTGACTCACAAAAGGCGAATAGTCAGAACGGCGAACTAGTAAGAGGTCATCCATGTCGCTTGATGAATTGAGCCGGGTAGTTGCAACAACCATGGACACACGCTCTGTTTCCAACGGGGCGTGCGATTATGGTGTGTCGGGACTGCGGCTTTTTCGGTTCCAGGACACATCGTCGTTTTCACCAATGGCTTATAGACCGCACGTTTGCATGATTTTGCAAGGTGGCAAAGACCTCACATTTCAAGATCGCAACATCCCACTCAGGCCAGGAACCGCAATTGTGATCAGCCAGCATCTTTCGGCGATCTCGCGTGTCTCTGATGCCTCCACTGAAACCCCATATCTGGCTGCGGTGATGCCGATCGACATCGACCGGCTGCGGCGGGTCTTGGAGAGGTTGGACAGTGAAGGCGAGAAAGAAACTGTTGCGCAATCGATCTGCACCTTTCCAATTGATGACGCCATCTTGCAAACACTACGCCGGATACTGGACTTGGCTCCGCAGTCGCCGGGTGCACAGCTCTTGGGTGACATCTATCAGGATGAGTTTCATGCCCTTTTATTGCTCGGCGAAGCAGGGGGCGATCTGCGCAGGTTGCTGACTGAAAACAGCAGAGCTAACCGTGTCGCCCGCACCATCGCGCACATCCGCGCAAATCTGGAACAAGGCAGCACGATCCAAGAGTTGATAGCGGTCAGCGGCATGAGCAAATCGACATTGCACGAGACCTTCAAGACAGCGACTGGGCAATCCCCTTTGCAATTTCAAAAGGATTTGCGGCTGCTGGAAGCGCGTAGCCTTTTGGCGACTGGTAAAGAGCAAGTCTCCCAAATCGCATTTGCCGTCGGATATTCAAGCCCCACGCAATTCGCGCGAGATTACAAACGCGCGTTCGGAAGAACACCCAAGCAAGATCGGAGGTCAGAGATAGAAGAACTGATCTAGGAGCTATATTGCTAAAACCGGTCATTGGTTTACCTGAAGGCAAAGGCAGCTGCGCCCGCAAAGCCGATGACCGTTCTGAGCCCTACTACGACATCCGATTTTACAATACCATCGACACTTTCGACCCGAAGTGGGATTTAATCTCATTCAGAAACGCCGCATCATAGTATCCTTGAAGCAGTCATTGATCTTCGACCTTGGGCGAACGCAACCAATATGGTGGCGATTAAGAAGGTTGCCGCTTCGAAGTCCATGAGTTTACTCAACACGATGATTCAGTTGGATAACGCTGGCGCCTGTAAGAAAAACTCTCTACAACGGTCTGACGTCGCTATCTACATATAAACACCGCTAACACGATTTTTATGATGAAGTTTTCAGTATTTCCGCCATCTCATTACGAGCCGTCTGATTTTTCCGGAGCGGCACTACAGCAAGACGGGTGGAATGATTTTAGCTTTCAAACCCAATACCATTTGTACGTTGACACACCTGAGTTCAGCGGTCGCATAGGAGCTGTCAAAATCCTAAAACGCGGCCAAGAATCAAGTGACACTCTTCAACTAAGTCTCGGCGATCTTGGTCCGCTGAATAAGGATTGGGTCTCACTTGGTCAAGACCTTGACTATTATGAACGGCTTGCTGGTTTGCCTAAACAAGTTCGCTCCGAAGTTTTGCTCCATTTACGTGATGCGCTTTCCAATCCAGAACACGCCGCTTCATTCTTCGAAGAGGAAGGCTGGAACACGTCGCTGCTACGCGATGTCGATTGGGAGAGTTTTAAGCAGGATGCTGCTGTTGTACTTGAACGTGACTACAATCGCGTCGCACAGTTGGGATTGAAACTAGAGTTTCAAATGACGGGCTGGCGTGATCCACTGCTGCTTGACTTCGAAGCTCCAAGGTCGCCATTTTTCATGCCCAGTCAAGATAACTTGCTTCCGGAGCGGCTAGCGGTGATCATCGGTCGCAATGGATCAGGCAAGAGCACATTGCTCTCGAGGCTTGCTCGAATTTTACATGCTTCACAACGAGATCGCGCTGATAAATATCTGTCGGAGCTCGGTAAAATTTCGCCTGAGGGGGTTGGGTTCACAAGAATTGTAAACATCTCTTACAGCGCCTTTGATGCTTTTCAGCTGCCCGGCATTGACTATCGTGAGAGAAAGCAGATCATCGAGGATTTAGAGAAAGGACTTGGACGATATCATTATTGTGGATTACGTGACATTGCTGCCGAGGAACGTCGCAGTGAGGGTGTAGGCGATATCGACGGGAGGCCAATTCAGCCATTAGGGCTGATCGGCAAAAAAACGGTTTTGTTCAAAACGGGCGAAGAGCTAACGGCAGAGTTTGCTCGAACGGTCGAACGCATTCGTGAGATCGGCCGGCAAGAACTGTTTTCAGAAGTTTGCGGTATTCTGGCCTCCGAACCCTCCTTCTTAGACCTTGGTGCCGACCCCGGTGCCAGTGTCTTGGAGCATCCTGTCGAATGGTTTCAGATTTGGAGCACTGGCCACAAAATCGTCATGCATGCCACGGCGGCCATCGTCGCACACACCGAGCCCAAATCCATTGTTCTGATAGACGAGCCTGAAAGCCATCTTCATCCGCCATTGCTCGCAGCGCTAATGAACGCAATTCGCTTAATTCTTCTGCGTAATGACGCGTTTGCGATCGTTGCAACTCATTCTCCAGTTGTAGCTCAAGAAACACTTCGTCGACACACCGCAATAGTTCGTAGAATAGGGGGGGAAACGACAATTCATCGACCAAAGATTGAGACATATGGCGAGAGTATCGGTGAAATAACAAACGAAGTTTTCGGCCTTACAGCGGACACAACCGATTTTCATTCAGTTTTATCGTCTCTAGTGCAGCAGGGACTGTCATTAGAAGGAATTGAAGCACTCTTCGATAGAGGTCTTAGCCTGCAGGGAAGAGCGTTTGTAATGAGTAAAATGGCGCAAGGGGACGACTGATGTGGGTAATGGCAGGGCAGAACACTGACGGCCAAGACGAAGCGCTTGACCGCGCATTGACTCTCGTAAATGGCCACAAAGTCTATGAACTAAAAGATCAAGAGCTACAGGCCATTCATATCGTTTATGCTCTTTATGAAGAAATGCTTGGTCAACCGCATCAAGACTTGACCCCTGACACTTTGGGTGATGCAAGACCCGCGTTGTACGACACTTACGCGCAGGTACAAATCGGTGGTAGGCTTGAAAAGGTAAGAGAAACGCTGCTTGCCTCGGCCGACGAATGCCCCTTTTGCGGCTTTGGGGAGCCAAGCCAACTGGACCACTATTTGCCCAGAAGCGTATATAGAGAACTTGCCATCTACCCCAACAACCTCATACCATGTTGCGGGCCCTGCAATAATGCCAAGCGCACTGTGGTGCCAGGGCTTGGGCCAGCGCATGGCCCCGGACTAATTCACCCATATTTTCAAGAACTTCCCGACATAGATTTTTTGGTGGCTGATGTCCTATTTGAAGGCGAAGCACTTTCAGTCGTTTTTCGAATTGAACCTGCCGGCATTGACATGGGTTTAGCGGGCAAACTGCAGTTCCAATTGGATCGCTTGAAGCTAAACGCGAGGTATCGAAAGCAGATTAACAAATTTCTTAGTGAACAACGCACAGGAATGCTTCTATTTAGTGAAGGAAGCGCAGAACGGCTTAGTGAGTACCTGAGCGCAAGTGCGGTAAATCTTGCCAGATCATTCCATCGAAACAACTGGCGCGTCGCAATGTTTCGTGCACTAGCTGAAACACCCGAGTTTTGTGAGCGTCCAGAGCTGTACTTGGGAACCAAAGAAAGTGACGAATGAGCGTGTCCCGATGATGAGTGATATGAACAATGATTCGAATGTTAGCAGCCGAATCGTGTAGGTCCGCTTTGGCGCTCCGCCGAGCAAAAATCGCATATGCAGCAAACTTTCGCCTCCCGCCTGACTTGTCAATTCGCAATTTCCAAATGAAGGTCTCAATAGTCCGCATTGCTGCCATTCAAAGAACCGTTGCAAAAACAATTCTTTTTGCCTCACAACGAGGCTAACCGTGCCCAAATCAAAACATAGGCTCGGACTCCGCCCGGTAAACGCAAAAAGAGGTTAGGCAACCGCGTCGAGCGGTTCAACCTTTAACACCACGCCACTGGCTGCAATCACTTTAACACGTGTTTGGGCTGGCAGGTCGGGGCCCTCAACACGCCACCAGCTTTCGCCAACCTTCATGCGGCCCTTGCCGTTCACAATCGGCTCATCAAGCGTGTAAGTATCGCCGACAAATTTGGCGCTGCGTTTGTTGAGAAAAGGATGATCGGATTTGCCGCCATTGCCTTTGAAATAAAGGGTCCAAAAAGCCACGCCAGCAATAGATAGAACGCCGAAAAAAAGCCATTGGAATTGCCAGCTCAAAAAGCCCGTAAAGGCTTGTATGCCCACCGCAATTGCGGCCAAACCAAACCAGACAACAACACCGCCGGGCACCATCAGTTCAACGCCCAATAGCAAAAAGCCGCCAATGATCCACGCCCAAGGTCCCAATTCAGTGAACCAGTTCATCAAATCCATCTAGCTCTCCTTCTTGCCGCCCGTCGGGACACGGCTTGAATTGCGGCTTTGGGAGGAACCTTCGCCAAACGCTTCTTTCGCGATTTCGGCAACGCCGCCGATCGCACCGATCAGGTTGGCTGCTTCAAGCGGCATCATCAACACTTTTTGGTTTGGCGATTTGGCAATGGCTTCCAGCGCTTTGATATAATTGTTAGCCACAAAATAGTTCACCGCTTGCACATCGCCAGCTGCGATGGCCTCGGACACCATTTGTGTTGCCTTCGCTTCGGCTTCGGCCGCCCGCTCCCGCGCTTCCGCATCCCGGAAAGCCGCCTCCTTGCGGCCCTCAGCTTCAAGCACTTGCGATTGCTTTTCGCCCTCAGCTTCCAGAATCGCGCTTTGACGACGGCCTTCACTTTCCAAGATCGTCGCGCGCTTCTCTCGCTCGGCCTTCATTTGTCGGCCCATGCTCTCCACCAGATCAGCTGGGGGATCTATATCTTTGATCTCAATCCGTGTGGTTTTCACACCCCATGGCGACACCGCTTGATCCACCACATGCAACAATCGCGCATTGATCTCATCGCGGTTGGACAACAGCTCGTCCAGATCCATCGAGCCCATCACGGTCCGGATATTTGTCATGGTGAGGTTGAGGATTGCCGTTTCCAGCTGATTGACTTCGTAACTTGCCGCTGCCGCGTCCATCACTTGAAAAAAGTTGACGCCATTGACCTTAACGGTGGCGTTGTCACGGGTGATCACCTCTTGGGAAGGTACGTCCAGCACCCGCTCCATCATATTGATTTTGCGCCCGACAGCATCCACAAACGGCACAATAATGCTGAGGCCTGGCGTCAGCGTGCGGATATAGCGGCCAAACCGCTCCACCGTATAGTTATAGCCCTGCGGCACAACTTTCACCCCGGCCACGAGCACCAGAATAATCAGCACCACTGCCGCAATAATGGCAATTGAAAAACCGTCCATAACGCTATCCCTCACGCAATTTCTTTAATTGATTGCGGCCATTATGAAACGTTTAGCAGGGGAAAGAAAGCTGTTTGTGTCCGTGAGGCGTTGTGCCGCCTAGATCCAGCCCTGCAACTCGCGACGCACCACACTTTCAATCACATCAATGCCAGGATCCGTTGCATTCAAGCATGGAATATAACCATACTTTTCGCCACCGGCGTCCATAAACTGCTCCTCGCCTTCCATGGCAATTTCTTCCAGGGTTTCCAGACAATCAACAGAGAATCCCGGCGTCAATATCGCCACTTTCTTCACGCCCAAACTCGGCAGTTCTTCCAATGTTTTGTCGGTGTAAGGCTGCAGCCATTCTTCGGGACCAAACCGCGATTGGAAGGTCACCATTATCTTGTCTTCCGCCCAGCCCAGTTTTTCACGCACCAATCGCGTAGTCTTGAAACATTGGCAATGATAGGGATCGCCCTTCATCAAATAGCTCTTCGGCACGCATGGTAGGAGGTGATCACGAGATCGGGTTTAAAATCGAGATTCTCCAAGCCTTCGGTTATCGAAGTGGCAATGGCATCAATATAGGCAGGGTCCTCAAAATAGGCTGGCGCGGTGCGCACGGCAGGTTGCCAGCGCATTTTCTGCAAATGGTCAAAAGCCTTGTCATTGGCCGTCGCCGTTGTACTGGCCGCATATTGTGGATAGAGCGGCACCAGCAAAATCTTGTCGCAGCCTTGTGCCTTTAACCGATCAATCGCCTCCGGCGTCGAAGGGTTGCCGTAGCGCATGCCAAAATCCACCACCACATCTTCGTGCCCCGCGAGCCGTTTGCTGAGTTTTGCAACTTGCTCGCGCGCAATCACGCGCAAGGGACTGTCGTCATGCTCCATGTCCCAAACTTTATCGTACGCCGCGCCAGATTTTTTTCGGCCGGGTGGTCAAAACGATTAAATTGAGAATCGGCCACCAAATCGCGCGGGGGATTTCGATCACCCGTCGGTCAGACAAAAATTCTTTCAGATACCGGCGCATAGACCAATAGTCGGTGGCGTCAGGCGTACCGAGATTAAGCAGCAAAACGCCAATCTTTTTTGGTTTAACCTGTGGATGATCCGGTGGAAGATGCGAACTCATAATGCCCCTTGCGTGCTAAAGATTGGGATAGCTGAAAGGCACGGCGCATCAAAATGCGCAATTGTCTGCCCGAATAATCCCCTACAATCACTAAGCACATAACGCGATTTGGGCGCAACTGGTTCACAAAAAAAAGGGCGGCCAAATGCCGCCCCTTCCATCATATGTTGTAAAACTTACTCAGCTTTCTGGATGCGATCGTCTGTCATTGGCTGATAGTCGCCGCCAAGTTTTGCGATATAGTCCGCAACAACCACTTCAAGACCTGGGCCATAATCATAAGCGTTCATGCCTTCGGTTTCGAACACTTTGTATCCGTCACCACCGCCACGCATATAATTGTTGGTGGCCACGCCATATGTGGCTTCTGGATCAAGCGGTGCATAAGATCCATCATCCTGCATCACTTCAACCGAAACAATGCGAGAGCCTGCTTCAGCTTCTGGATCCCAAGTATATTTCATGCCAGCAACCTGCGGGAAACGACCTGCGCCATCTTCCACTTGGCTGACACCGTTTTCCAGCGCCGCGATGACATCTTTGCCTTTAAGTTCAAAGGTCGCCAATGTGTTTTGGAACGGCAACACAGTCAGCACTTCACCCATGGTGATTTCGCCTTTGTCGATCGACGCGCGCAAGCCACCACCGTTTTGGATGACAATTTGAACGCCTTGACCTTTTGTGCGGTCCAACATGGCTTCAGCAACCAACACGCCCATAGAGCAGACTTCAGCCCGGCAAACATTGCGATCACCATTGATCATATCGAGGCTGTTGCCCACAACTTGAGCTTTGATTTCTTCAAGTGGTGCGGCTTTCTCTTCGATAAGAGCCAGCATCTCTTTGTCTTCTGGCACACGCGCATCCAGCAGCCATGGGGCACCTTCAGCTTCGACAACATTGCCATTGTCGTCCCATGTCACACTCAACTCACCCAAATATTTGGAATAGGCATAAGCTTGAACGATCGGCACATTCTGGCCATTGGGTGACTGTGCCATTGTTGGATATTCATCAAGCAATGTGTGTGAGTGGCCGCCCACAATCACGTCGATACCATCCACGGCTTGAGCGATCGCGATATCACGGTTGATGCCCACGTGAGACAAGAGAACAATCTTGTTGACGCCGTCCGCTTCAAGCTGTGTCACCAGCTTTTTCAGCACTGCTTCGGCCTGGATGAACTTAACATTGTCGCCGGGTGAAGATGTTTCTGCGGTGTCTTCCGCCAATACACCGATAATCGCGACTTTCTCGCCGTCAATTTCTTTAACGATGTGCGAGGGCACTTTGTCTTTCAACAGCGGCTCATCAGCCAAATTCACGTTGGCGAACAAAACGGGGAAATCTACAGCGTCAATAAAGTCAGACAGTTTTTCTGGGCCATCATCAAATTCATGGTTACCCACTGCCATGGCGTCGAAACCGATCATATTCATCAGTTCAGCAGCCAACGCCCCTTTATAAGTCGTGTAAAACAATGAGCCTTGGAACTGGTCGCCCGCATCCAATGTCAACACATTGAAGCCGGCACCTTGCAGCGCTGAACGGCGGTTTTCAATCGCAGTGGCCACGCGGGCCATACCGCCAAAACATTCGCCAGCCGCATTATCTTCAGCACCGCAGCTTGAATCATATTTGTTAATGGGCTGAATGCGCGAATGCACATCGTTGATATGCAAAATCTTAAGCGAAAAGTCCGCCAATGCTGGCGCTGCCAAGCTGGCCATTGCCATGCCAAGCGAAAGCGCTAAAGCCTTTTTTTTCATTTTGAGTACCCTCCAAAGTTTTATGATATGTCCGGTTATATACGGGTCATTGTTTCAGCATTTTGACAATCACTGAACCGACACCACCCGGTTTCCTCAACACGGCGACGCAAATAACCGCCTCACCATGATGAGAAAAAGTTTATGACAGTTTTGTGACTGTCGCAACTGAATTTGACCGATTGGAAAAATACGCAACTGGAAGGTTTAGTCTTGCGGCGCGACAAACCGATTTTTGGACTTTGTGAAATGAGCCGCGAGATGCTTCATAAGAGCCTCGATGCGCTTTGCCTTGCGCAATTCTGGATGCGTTAAAATCCAAATGGGCATGTAGCTTTCCCAGCCAAGGGCGGCTACGCGGCGTAATTCGGGCTGCCCATCCCCCAAAACTTTTGGCATCCGGGTCAGGCCAACACCGGCCCGCACCAATTGCAACGCCACGATAAAATCCTCCGCACGCGCCGCCACGCGCACATTTGGACAATGTATACGCAATTTCTCGGGCACCGGCTCGGGCCATGAATTAAAGGAGATAATCGGCACATCACCGCTTAAATCTCCCTGCCCTAATGGGGCTTCCGCCAGCCAGTGCGCCGACGCATAAAAACCGGCATTTTGATCTGTCAGCTTTCGGCCCCACAGGGTCTCAGGCGGTTTCCGCGTTACCCGGATAGCCAAATCCGCTTCGCGTTGATGCAAATTGAGCACGCTGTTATCGCCCACAAATTCCAACAAAACCTTTGGGTGTTCTGCCGCGAAGGCGGCCAAGCTATCGGCAAGCGGCCCGTCAATCAACGCTGGGGGGATGGTCAACCGAATGGGCCCGCTCAAATCCTGCTCGTGCACCACCAATTGCCGCTCAAGCGAATGAAACTCTGGCTCCACCCGTCGCGCATGATCTAAAATAACGTAGCCCGCCGCAGTCAGTTTAAGCCCGGCAGGCAAACGTTCAAAGAACGCGATTTGTGCATCAGCCTCCGCCCGCGCCAAACGCCGCGAAATTGTGGCATGGGTCACGCCCATATGTCGCGCCGCACCCGCGACCCCGCCATGACGATCAATCGCCAGCATCAGCCGCAACACATCCCAATCTGCGATCAGACTATTATTTTCGTACATAGATTGTACTCAGATGATGAATTCCGCACAAAGTCAAGCGCTGCTATTTCGGTCTCATAACCAAAAGGAGAGACAAAAATGGCTCATTATGCACTGGTGACATTGGTGGTAAAAGACCAAGCGAAATTGGCGGACTATCTCAAGGTCGGCGGCCCCGCGGTCATGAAACATGAGGCAAAGCCATCGCCGGCGGCCCGCAAGCACAAGCGCTTCAAACCCCGCACGGCGAAACAAAAGGCGTGGTGCTCGAATTCCCATCTGCCGATCACATCACCGCGTGGCTGGATGATCCTGAATTGGCTGATGTGCATGCCTTGCGCAATGAAGCAGCAGATACCACAATTCTCTCATTGCCAAGCATCGCTTAGCGCATAAAGAAGGGCAGCCCGAAAGCTGCCCTTCCTTGACTTATAGCAATCGAGACTAGGTTTTTTCGCCAAGCTCATCGCGCCAATTGTGCTTGGGCTTAAATCCAAGCATTTTTTTTGGCTTTCGCGTTTGAGTAGAAGGTTTGATTCTCGCCCATTTCGGCGCAAGGTACGCCTTGATAAAACTGATCGACCAGCTCATTGGTGCTGGCACCAACCGAATGATCGTCATTCGACACATTGAAAATTTCAAAGCCCAACCCGTCGGTGGCCAAACATTGATCCACCATATGCCCTAAATCGCGCGCATCAATATAGGCGAAAATATTGCGCCGCCGCAGGGCCGGATCGCTCATATAGGCTGGGAAGTTCTGTTTATATTCATGCGGCTCAATCACGTTATTAATGCGCAGACCATAAATATCAAAGCCGCTGCGCCGCTGAAAACTGCGCGCCGTGACCTCATTGGCCACTTTCGACATGGCGTAGCTGTCTTCCGGCACCACCGGATGGTCTTCATCCACCGGCAAATATTCGGGTTTGCGTTCCCCATCGGCAAAGCACACGCCATAAGTGGTTTCCGACGAAGCGAAAATGATCTTTTTGACACCAAATTTCACCGCCGCATCAATCACATTGTAGGTGCCCAACGTATTGACCCGATAACACTCATTATCCGAGGTCAGCAAAAGCCGTGGAATGGCGGCAAAGTGCACCACCGCATCAAATTTTGGCACGCCGTTGCCTGGGTCCAGCTCGTCAAACCCGGCATAGCTCGCCATCACATCAAACATCTGCCCTGCATCAGTGATGTCAGCAATGCGATTGTCCACGCCCTCAATCTCCAGCGGCACCTTATCAACGTTCAGCACCCGATGGCCCTGCGCCAACAAATAGGCCACCGCATGTTTGCCCGCCTTGCCCGAACCGCCTGTAAATAAAATCCGCATGGTCAATCTCCTCGCATTCTTCATGTTCGCAACGTCGCATTGAAAACGATTACAATGCTGCAATCGATTTAACAATGTCCGTAAGATCAGAAAACAGTTTGTTGCTATTCCCCGCGCAAAATCTTTTCCATCGATTTGCCCTTGGCAAGCTCATCGATCAATTTGTCCAAATATCGAATCTCACGCATGAGCGGCTCTTCAATATTTTCAACGCGGATGCCGCAAACAACCCCTTTTATCAAAGCGCGGTTCGGGTTCATTGCTGGCGCACTTTCGAAAAACGCTTCGAAGCTCACTTCATCCATCACCAGTTTTTCCAGTTGCTTTTGGCCATATCCTGTCAACCAGCAGATGATCTGGTCAACTTCTGCCTTGGTGCGCCCTTTGCGTTCCGCTTTATTAACGTAGTGAGGATAAACGCTGGCAAAGCTCATGGCATAAATCTTGTGCGCCATCCCAATAACTTTCCTTACCCCATCTCTTCCGCTTTTCGCGCCGCCGCCAAAAGCCCGTCGCTGATCGCTTCAGACAAATCGGACTCAATCATCGCATTAAGGCCCGCCGCGGTTGTGCCCGCATAATCGACCATTTCTCGCACCTGTTCTGCCGGGGTGGCTTGCCCTTCTGCCAACATGCGGCCGCTGGCCAAAAACAATTGGCGCACCGCCCGATCTGCAATGTCAGGCGCTATGCCCTGGGCGGTGGCGTGATCCACCATGCATTGGGCATAATAGGCCACGAAACCAGGCACAGGGCCGGTCATCGCCGTAAAATGGTTGAGATGCGCCTCTTCGGCCAACTCATCTGTTGTGCCAATCGCGCCAAACATCTTGTTGACGGCTTCGCGCTCGCTAGCTGAAACATCTGCACTGGCAACCCATGGCGAATAGGCTAATTTTTGCGCTGCAGCGGGGCTGCTCATCGCCCGCACGATCCGTTTCGCCCCCGTCTTTTCCTTTAAAGTATCCATGGTGATCCCGGCCATAACGGAAATCAGCAAACGGTCAGTGGCGCTGATTTTAACATCGGCAAAATGTGCGGGCGGCACGCTTAAAATGACAATATCGCACGCATCAACCACTTGCTGACTGTCACGCGTGACGTGCACATTTTGATGAGCGGCGAATGCTTGCGCCTTGCCGCTCCGGTTTGAAACCCAAAACTCAAATTCATCAAACGGCGCCTGGTCGAGCAGAGCGCGCAATATTGCGCTGCCCAACATTCCCGTGCCACCAATAATGCCAATTGAAGCCGTCATAGACCCACTCCTCCCAAATCGCGAACAACCGCGCCGAAGCAGCTTAACCCCAAAGTGCGCTCAGCAGCAAAATTGTACCAAACCCAAACACGGTGAACGCACCGACAAGCTCGGCCGTGGTCAACACCTCGCCCCAAATCTTGCCGCCTTTTTGCTCCTGCGCCCGCACCAGATCTTTAAAATAGACCGCAAGGCTGGCCAACACCGAAACGGTGATTGCCGTGCCCAACCCCATCAAAAAAGGTCGCCGCAATTCCAGCTGGCAACAAATCCTGGCTGAGCGCAAACGCCAGCACCACCAGCGCGCCGGAACAGGGCCGCAAGCCCACGGACATCACCAAACCGACCTGCGCTTTCCAGTCGCGCCCCTTAAAATCGCTTGGGGATGGCGCATGATTGCAATGATCGCAAGTTTCAGGGTCATGATCCGGGTGCGTATGATCATGATCGCGGTGATGTTCATGGTTATGGCCTTTGTCGCCAAAACGCGGCGCCAGCTTGCGCCACACCAGATAAACGCCCAGCAGCATCACCAGCGCATAAGAGCTTACCGCCATCCAGTGGGCCGCATCGGACATGGCAAAACTGGTCAGTCGCAGCAGGCCAGCTGCCACCAACACAAAGGTCACCGCCACCACAGACTGCATCATCGCGGCGGCAAAACTGATCAAAATACCTTGGCGCAATTCGCGCTCGCTCGCCACCATATAAGACGAGATCACCACCTTGCCATGGCCCGGGCCAGCCGCATGAAACACGCCATAAAGAAAGCTCAAACCGCCCAGTGCCCAGAAGCCGTTCCAGTCTTGTTTCAAAAACTGCAGGCTTTCGGTCAATGCTTGGTAAAAGGCCTTCTGTTGGGTGTTGATCCAGCCCAAAACACCCGTGGTCGATCCCCCCATATTCGGCTCTTGCGGCGGGGCGACAAACGGGCTGCCCCCGCGTCGGCCAACGTTGGATGCGGCCGGCGCAGCATTCGCTTGGTCGCCATCGCAGCGCACCACCAGCACATTGGCCAAATTCTTCGCCGCTTCGGCCAGGTGCGCTGGCAATTGCAACACGTCTGGCCCCAGTGCAAACAATTCCTCTTCCAGCGCCGGATCGATCGGGCGTGGCCCGTTCACTTCAAGCTGCACCCGTCCGGCGCGCCCACCAACTCTGCCGCGTCTTCCTCGGCAAAAGTAAACGCCACATAATATTCCGGGTCGCCCACCTCAATTTCAAACGCCTCGCGCACGGGCTGCGGCACCGTAAAATCTAACGTGAAGGAAAGGATCAAATTGGTGCCATCAAACACCATGCGGGCATCGCGCCCACGTGCGATCTCAGCGTTGCCGCGCCCCTCGCCCGCAAAGGTGTAAAAACTATACTCCGCCAACCCAATCATATTGTCGTCGGCCAATGGCTGCAGCTCCTCGGGGCTGACAGTGCCGTCGCCGTCAGTGTCCAGGCCCTGCACCGCCCATGCCGAATAAAGCGCGTCAAAATTCCAGCGTTGCCGCACCCCGGCGATCTCGCCCTGTTCATTGAACAGCACGTCCACCTGCGCATCTGCAAAAATATGCGGGTGCGCAAAGCTGGCGCTTGCACCGGCCACCAAAAGCCAAATGACGGCCATCAAAGCGCGGGCGCTTTTCTTCAAAAACTGAAATGACTGAATCATGAAGTCCCCAATATCGAACTGTTCTGGCTTTTGCCTGCAAAATGCGGCCAAAATCAGTAATAACATTACATATCGTGATTTGCCGCGCGGCGCCAAGGGCAAATAACGCTACGCGAGATGGGGCTAAGGTTCTGAAACCATTAATTCTTTCGACATCCCCTATTAACGATATTGCATAAGGCTTGTTTCCACAGCGCCGCGCTTGCGCTAAAAAAGATGCATGGCGCTAAAATTTGAAAAAAACATTGAGCTATCAATTTATGCAACTGGGGGCGATTGCCCGTCAGGAAGCATTGGCGCCTTTGCGCACCCACGGCCTGCAAACGGGTGATGACGTCATTCTGTTTTGGTTGGCCGATCAATCCCGCATGACGCTGGAAGAGATGCGTGAAGGGTTGGATATGCCCCCGCATCAATTCAATGCCCTAATTGATCGCCTCGACGGCGCCAAAATGCTCGAAAGTCAAGCCGCCGAAACTGACGGTACGATCCATTTATTTCTCTCCACGATCGCGCTCGACCTGTTGCAAGCCATCCACAAAAACCTCAAAGCGCTCGATAAAGAGCTAACAACGGCGCTCAGCGCCCAAAAAGCCAAGAAGCTGAAAAAAACTTCTGAGCAAAATCAGCAATCTGTTTTGACAAAACTGACCAGTTTTGGTTCTCTCAATTTCCAATTGGAGAGCGCTCATGTTGTCTACGCCACTTTATATTCTTGATCTGATCGGCGTGGCGGTGTTCGCCACCACGGGCGCCTTGGTTGCCTCACGCAAACAAATGGACATAATCGGCTTTGTGCTCTTGGCCACGCTCACGGGCGTGGGCGGCGGCACCTTTCGCGACCTGATTTTGGGTCGCACCGTATTTTGGACCATTGATCAAACCTATTTGATCACCTGCTTTTCCATCGCCACAATCGCCTTTTTCGCATCACACTTGATCCAGCGCCGTTATATCGCCCTGTTGTGGCTCGATGGCATTGGCCTCTCCGCCTATGGCGTGATGGGGGCTCACATTGCCAGCCAAAATGGCGCGGGATTTTTCGTGGCCGGGGCCATGGGCGTGATGACCGCCACCTTTGGCGGCATGATCCGCGATGTAGTCAGCGACGAAAACGTGCTGATCCTGCAAGATGAAATTTACGCCACGGCCGCTTTGGTCGCCGCCTGCGCCTATTTGGGCCTGACCTATTTGGGCATCCCCCCGCTCTATGCCGCCAGTGCGGGCACGGCACTGGGCCTAATCGCCCGCGGCGGCGCCATCATTTGGCATTGGCAATTGCCCCGCTACAAGCCCCGCGAGGCCGCGAATATTGATCCGTTTTGACCGCGCGGCGCTCTATCATGTCAGTGAAGCGGCGGATATTAGCGTGTTCCACCCGCGTCCAACAACACATGGCGACGCGAAGGTCTGGGCCATTCGCGGTAGTCATATTCAAAACTATCTGTTTCCCCGTGATTGCCCCCGTATTTGCATATGGGCAAACGACTTGACCGACACACAAGACAAGGATCTTCTCGACGGCGTGGCAACGCGTATTTTCATTGAGCAGGCGTGGTCCACGCGATGCGCTAAAACTAAATTGTACATTTACCGATTTGAGAGCGAAGGTTTTACGCTGGGAGATCAAAATGCGGGCTATATGACCAGCACACAGGCGCAAACGCCAGCCGAAACAAAGTCACTTTTTTTTGGCAGAAGATCGACTTTGCGCAAATGTCGACCAAGCTTGAAGTCGTACCAAACCTCCTGGCGCGACGAGAGAAAATTTTGGCATCCAGCCTAGCCTACTCCATGATCCGGTTGCGTAACGCCCTGCCTATTCAATCGATGCCGATTTGATAATCACGATAATCTCGCTATCTGGCGCCAGGGCAAGATCAGCAACGGTTTTGCTCATCACCCGCGCGCGGATGCGGGCTTCGCCTACTTTCACAAAAATATCGCGCGTCGCCAGATCGATCTCCAGCACCCGTTCAATCGTGCCTACCAGCTGATTGCGGGCACTGATGCCGTCGAGGCGTTCCTTGGCCAGCATCACATCCCGCGCCCAAATATTGAGTTGCACCGAGCGACCAATATCCAAGCCACGATTGGCCACCTCGAGCATTTGCCCGCCAATATTGATCCGCGCCAAGCCGAATTCATCATCCAGCGCCGCCACATGGCCAGCAATGCGGCTGAGCAAATGCGCATCAGAACGCATGGCCAAAATCTCCTGTGTCGGCCCGTGCGCAACAATCTCGCCTTGTTCAATCACCGCGATTTGATCGGCCAGCCGCGCCGCTTCTTCCATGGCGTGGGTGACATAAAGCACCGGAATATCCAGCTCCGCAAACACATCGCGCAAAAACACAATCATCGCTTCGCGCCGCGCCGGATCCAGCGCCGTCAGCGGTTCATCCAACAGCAGCGCATCTGGCTTTTGATGCAGCGCCCGCGCCAACATCACCCGCTGCTTTTCCCCGCCCGACAAATCATGGGGTGGCCGCGCCAACAAATCATTGATGCCCAACCGCGCCGCCAGCGCCACCAAATCACCTTTGCGCTTCAAGCGGATATTTTCTTCAACCGTGAGATGGTCCAGCAGCCGCGGCTCTTGAAACACCATGCCCAAATGCCGACGATGCGCGGGGACCCTATGTCCATTGCCAGCCAATTGACGATCAGCCAATTCGATCGTGCCGCGGCTTGCCTCCAAGCCCGCCAACACCCGCAACAGCGATGTTTTGCCCGCGCCCGATGGCCCCACCAATGCGGTCACGCCTTGTCCCGCATCCAATTGCATCGCAAACTGGCGCGTCCCGCGCGAAAACTGCACATCAATTTTAAACATGACGCACCGCCCGTCGTCCGATTAACCGACGCTCAAGCCAGGACAGCAAAAACTCCGACCCCCAAATCGCCAACCCGGAAATGCCAATCGACACCAGACAGAGCCACAACACCAACTGGCCCTGATCAAACGCCTGCAATGCAGAATGGATCGCCAGCGAAAGGGTTTGGGTTTCCCCCGGAATGTTGGCCACAAAGGTGATGGTGGCACCAAACTCACCTAAGGCTTGGCAAATCCCAACACCCGCCGGCGACAACACCCGGCAACGCGCTCGGCGCATAAAGCGTGACAAACCGTTGCCACGGCGTAAGCCCGGCCACGGCCAGCGCCTCATCCAAATCCTTAGACACATGCTCAAAGCTCAAACGGATCGGCCGCACAATCAACGGCAACGCCACCAGCCCCGCAGCCAGCGCCGCCCCAGCCGCATTAAAGGCAAAACTGATGCCTAGCGGCGCCAAGAACTGGCCGATCATGCCTTTCGGGCCAAATCCATAAAGCAACACCAGCCCGGTCACCACTGGTGGCATCACCAACGGCATCATCACCAAAACGGACAATAAACGTCGCCCGAAAAATCGCTTCGTGGCCAGCACATATCCCAGCACAAACCCCAAAGGCAGTGCCCAAGCCAAAGCCAGCAAGGCCACTTTCAGCGACAATCCTACAATGGTGAGAAATTCTGCCACGCGCTACTCAATCGGTTGGAACCCAAATTCATCCAGAAGCCTATGGCCTTCAGCGCTTTGCATAAAGGCCAAAAATTGCGCGATGTCCGGATTGTCCGGTGCGTAATTCACCGCCCAATAGCGAATAGGGGGATGGCTGTCTGGCGGAAAGCGATAGGCAATATGAAGATCAAGTGCTGCCGCGTCGGACGCATAAACCACGCCATAAGCTGCCGCGCCGCTTTGCACAAACCGCGCCGCGCTGCGCACATTTTCCGCCGCCGCAATGCGCACAGACAGGGCATCCCACAATTCCAACTGTTCAAATGCCGCCTTGGTATAAATGCCCGCAGGCACATGGGTCGGGTCTGCCAAGGCCAATCGACCGTCGCCCAGCAGCTGCGGTAGCGCCTCAATCGTGATCGGTGCCGCATCATAGCTCACCAACACCAATTCATTGGCAAATAATGGGGTCAGCGCCTGCCCCAGGGCTGCATATTCAGCCCATTGTTGGTTGGCCGAGATAAACAGATCGGCGGGGGCACCCGCCTCAATTTGGCGTGCCAACACTGAGGAGCCGCCCGCCACAATCCGCACATCTATCTCGGCGGCCGCGGCCACGCGTTCAGAAAAATCGATCAGGCTTGAGGCGACAAATATCTTGGGGTTGGCTTGGGCAAAAGACGCGCCCAAACCAATCATCATCAAAACAATTGCCGCAACAATGCGTGTCATTTAGGCATCGAGCAACCGAGCCGCTGCCGCCGCCAAATCTTGGATATGCTCGAAATCACCATTGGCAATCGCATCATTGGGCACAACCCAAGAGCCGCCAACACAAATCACATTTGGCAAAGACAAATAGTCCCGCGCATTTTGTGCGCTCACGCCGCCGGTGGGACAAAATTTCAAATCAGGCAAAGGCGATGAAAAGCTCTTCAACAGTTTCGCGCCACCCACAGCTTCAGCCGGGAACAGCTTCAAGCGTTGATAGCCCATCTCAGCTGCGGCCATCGCTTCCGTGGCTGTGCTGATGCCGGGCAAAAGCGGCACATCAAAATCCAGCGCATCCTTCAGCAATTGGCCTGGGGCGCCGGGCGACACCATAAATTGTGCGCCAGCGGCGATGCTTTTCTCGATATCAGCTCTGGTGCGCACCGTGCCTGTGCCAATAAATGCGCCTTCAACGCTGGCCATTTTTTTTCCACAACTTTAAGGGCGTTTGGCGTGCGCAGGGTCACTTCCAGCGCAGGCAAGCCACCAGCTACAAGTGCTTTGGCCAAGGGAATCGCTGCATCCACATCATCCAAGATAATGACGGGGATAACAGGGGCTGCACCCATAATTTCATCGAGTTTTGCAATATTTTGCGCCATATGATCGGGACCTCATTGGGCTAGGGAATTAGGGACATTGCGCGCCTTTTCCGCGCACCCCCTTCGATTAGCACAAACCAAAGATTGAAATACACCTCAAAAATACCTAAGTTCCACCCAACTTTGCTGCTGAAAGGGCGAAAGATGGTACAATTGATCAACGCGTTGACCCCACTAGATGAGGCACGCGCAATCTTGGGCAAAGAGTTCGACCTCAAATTCACCAAAGCGGTCGAAAAAGAAACGGCAGACATTTACGATCGTGTTAAAGACCGTATCCCCGAGATCGAATGGCAGTTTTATGCGCCGTTGATCCGCGAGATCAACAAGCTGAAGCGTGAAAAAGACGCGGTGATTTTGGCGCACAATTATCAAACGCCCCAAATCTTTCACGGCGTGGCCGACGTGGTGGGCGACAGCTTGCAATTGGCGATAGAGGCCACCAAGGTAAAGCAGCAAACCATCATTCAGTGCGGTGTGCACTTTATGGCGGAAACCTCAAAACTGCTGAACCCGGAAAAAAACCGTTTTGATTCCAGACAGCCGCGCTGGCTGTTCGCTGGCATCGTCCATCACGCCCGAAGATGTGATGGCCATGCGCGCGCAATATCCGGGCGTGCCTGTGGTGACCTATGTGAACACATCGGCGGCGGTGAAAGCAGTGACCGACATTTGTTGCACCTCCTCCAATGCCCTCGACATTGTTGAAGGGTTGGACAGCGACACCGTGATGATGATCCCGGATCAATATTTGGCGCAAAACACCGCCAAAAAGACAAAGAAAAAGATCATCACATGGGCAGGCGCGTGCGAAGTGCACGAGACCTTTACCGCCAAAGACATTGAAGAATTGCGTCAGGCCTACCCGAGCGCAAAAATCATTGCCCACCCGGAATGCCCAACCGAAGTCATCGACGCGTGCGACTTTTCTGGCTCCACGTCTGGCATGATCAATTGGGTGAAAACCGAGCGTCCCGCAAATGTGGTGATGGTGACCGAATGCTCCATGTCCGACAACGTGGCGGCAGAACGCCCGGCGTGCAGTTCCTAAAGGGCTGCAACATCTGCCCGCACATGAAGCGCATCAATTTGGAAAATGTGCTCTGGTCATTGCATACCGGCACCGAGGAAGTGACCGTTGATCCCGAGATCGCCGAAAAAGCCCGCGGCGCGGTGGAACGCATGATCAATTTTGGCAAAGATAAAAACGCCACTAAAAAAATAAATTCAGCTCGTTCTGAACATCAAAAGCCGGGGCAATGCTCCGGCTTTTTTGTGTCTCCTTGCCTTAACCTTTTGCTGTGCCCTTTCCGCTACGCTGCTGAAACCATGGCAAAAGGACCGGCCCGCATGCACCACATTTCACTGAATGCACTGCGCATCATCACGCTCATGCTGGCTCTATTGGCCAGCGTCGCTGCGCCTCAGCAAGGTTTTGCTGGCACTGAATTTGAAGTGGAAGGCAATATTGTGCACATGGATTATGAGATCAATTCGCGCACCTACAGTCAGTTTGTGCGCCTGCACAAAAACAACCCGCAAATCGACACCATATTGATGCATGAGATTGATGGCTCTACCGACGACGAGGTGATGATCAAACTCGGCTACTATTTGCGCAAACATGGCTTCAAAACCATGCTGCACGCCGAGTCCGAAATCTATTCGGGCGGTGTCGACCTATTTCTGGCTGGCGTGGAACGCACCATGGAACGCGGCGCCATCATTGGCGTTCACTCATGGAGCGATGGCGAACGCGACGGCGCGGATTTCCCCCGCTCATCGCCCGAACATGATATGAACCGCAACTATATCAAGCTATGTTGGGACGTGACAGCTTCTATTGGTTTACGCTGGAGGCCGCCCCCGCCGATGATATTCACATCATGAGCGACAGCGAAATTCGCAAATATAGGCTGCTGACCAAGCCCATCGGCACACGTTAGAAGCAACTAGGCTTTCTTTAAAAACTCAGTTCTGAGCACGATCGTCGATTTACCGATGCGGCATTCCACTTCTGTATCCTTATTGGTGGTGCGGATATTTTTGATCGCGGTGCCGCGTTTCAGCGTTTTTGACATGCCCTTGACCTTCAGGTCTTTGTTGACCTGGACATTGTCACCATCTTCAAGGGCCGCCCCGTTGCAATCTGTTGCGCTCATCAAAAAAAACCTCGCTTTGTACCAAGAGCGAGGCTTAAAGCATCATCATCAGAAAGTCGCCTGTTTTATTCTGGCGCACCATCTGGCCAAAATTCAGGATCCCACGTCACTTCAACGCCATAAAAAGGCACAGTTGAAATCGCCATTTTCGCAGAACCGTCGGTTACCTGCCGCGAATGGGAGAGGTAAATCATGGTGTTGTTCTCTTTGTCAAAAACACGGTTCACAACCAGCTTCTTCCAAAGGAAGGAACGGCCATGCTTAAACACTTCCTCACCATCTTGGTCTAACTCGATATCGCCAATCACAATTGGTCCTGTGGCCCGGCAGGCGATGGATGAGTTGGAGGGGTCTTCAAACCAATTGCCCTTGGTCAACCGGTCAATCATGCCACGGTCAAAATAGGCCAAATGGCAAGTGATGCCAGCCACTTCCTGGTCGTGCACCGCCTCGATCACAATATCATTACCGACCCAGTCCACGCCGATTTTACCCGCCTCTTCAGCGGGGGCAGCCGCCACCATCATACCGAGCGCGGCGAATGTGGCTAAGATTAATCGCTTCATTGTGTGCTCCATTCAGGGAATATACTTCGCCCATAGATGGGGGTTTTTGCCCCGATTGCAACCAGCAAAATTCACCTGAACTCAACTTGAGGACAGTCGCGTGGTGATGTCCTTTAGGCGCAGTGCTTCTTGATAAAAGATCGGCAGCCCGACCACCACTTCAATATAGTCAAATACATACATGATGGTGGTGATCTTTTGCCCCGGTGAAATCGCGCTGTTCTCGACAATAAAATAAATCGACCCCAGGAGCATCGCCGCAAGCACGACCCACACCAGCGAAAAATTGATGGTTTCCAGATCTGATAGCCGCACCCGCCACCGCATCAAACGTCGAAAATGCCGATCGATCTTGCTTACATCGCGCAGCGCCAGCACATCGAATTGCCGCTCATATTCGTCATTCTGCCCTTTATTGAGCCGCATATAGCGTTGCCGCTGAGCCAATAAATGGCGATCACGATCAAAGACGCCACAAGGCACAACCCCATCACGCGCATATCAATGCCAAACACAACAACCAAAATGCCCACAAACATGATGCCGATAAGCAAAAGCGTCGGCAGTGATTCCTCCAAAAAACTCACCAGCTCATTTAAAAGGTTCACCCGCGCCACCGTTTTGGAAAGCGGCAAATCTTTGGCTTTCTCCCGCGCCACCAAGCTGTTGCTCAGGTCGCGCTGAATGGCAGAATAGGCGCGTGTATCGTAAAATCGGCGCGCACTGCCGATCACGATCAGCATAAACACAAGGCCACCCAATTCGATCAAACCGGAATAATCTTGTTGGTAAAGGCGTCAACGGACCGGCCGATCGCCAACGGCAGCAAAAGCGTCAACAACGCTTCAAGCACCAAAAGGGTCCAGGTGATTGCAATTTTGGGGAAGTAGGCTGCGCCCACTGCGCGCAACGATAACCCGTTGCGCCAAACACGTTCAATCTTTGACATTGTAAATTCCTAAACATCCAAAAAAGCAGAAAAACCGACCGCCACACGATCAAAGCGACGGCCCGGCTCATCAGGAGCTATTCGAATATATAGTATTTAACGAACGATCATTCTATTAATTTTTCCAAATTTATTCGGATAGGCTGAACCGGATAAATAAAGCACGTCAATGTGGAGTGCATTAACGCGAAATATGATGGCCGCGATCAAGGATACAGCTTGGAAAGTGCGCAAGCCTTTGCCGCAGACAACAGACTGTTTCCCCGCTGCAAATTGACACCCACACCATCGCCCGTTGCACCCTTTGCAAGCAAAGCCAATATATGTATCTATACACGCCGCTAAACAATTCTCGCCGCAGAGCGCGCCAAAGGTAAATTCGTCTATGACCATTTATGACAACGTTTTAAACGCCGAAGGCGCGCTGATTGTCGGCGCGGGCCTCGCGGGTCTATTTTGCGCACTCAAATTGGCCCCACGTCCGGTTACGGTGTTGTCACCAAAACCTTTGGGGCTGGGCGCCTCTTCAAGCTGGGCGCAGGGTGGCGTAGCTGCCGCGGTGGGCAAAGGCGACAGTGCTGAAGCCCATGCCCGCGATACCGACATTGCCGGCGCTGGCATCGTCGATTTTGAATTGGCCGAATCGGTTGCAGCGGAAGCTGCAGAACGCATTGCAGATTTGGCGAAATGGGGCACCCCGTTTGATCGCGACGCGACTGGCGAGTTTATACTGTCAAAAGAAGCCGCACACTCCGTCAACCGTGTGGTGCGCGTCTCTGGCGATCGCGCCGGGCGCGAAATCATGGCAGCCTCATCGAAGAGGTGCGCAAAACACCATCGATCCGCATCGTCGAGGGCATTACGGCGGTGGACCTGGCCCGCGCCGATGGCCGTGTGATTGGCGTCTACGCCCGTAAACTGGGTGATCGCTACGCAGAGCCTGTGCTCATCCGCGCCCGCGCCACGGTGCTGGCCGCTGGCGGTTTAGGCGGCCTTTATGCGGTCACCACCAACCCACCGGGTGTGCGGGGCCACGCCATGGGCATGGCCGCGCGGGCAGGCGCGCTGATTGCCGACAGCGAATTTGTGCAATTCCACCCCACTGCGATGGCTGTGGGGCAAGACCCGGCACCTTTGGCAACTGAAGCCCTGCGCGGCGAAGGGGCCATCCTGGTCAATGATTTGGGTGAGCGCTTTATGCTCGACGTGCATGCAGACGCCGAATTGGCCCCACGCGACATCGTTGCCCGCGCCAATTTCCGACAAATTCAACAAGGTCGCAAAGTGTTTTTGGACACACGCGACGCCTTGGGCACCCGTATCTATGAAGCTTTTCCAACGGTCGCAAATTATTGCAAAGAAGCGGGCATCGACCCAGGCACCGAAATGATCCCGGTAACGCCAGCGGCCCACTTCCACATGGGCGGCGTCAAGGTCGATGATCGCGGACGCTCGTCGCTCGCTGGTCTGTGGGTGTGCGGCGAAGCCTCGTGCACGGGCTTGCATGGCGCAAACCGTTTGGCCTCAAACTCCTTGCTCGAAGCCGTTGTGTTCGGCGCACGGATCGCAGAAGACATTTCTGGCCTGGAACCAATCAACAAAAGCTTGCCGCCCTATCTCGGCATCGAGTGGGACGAAGAAAAGGGCCAAGACGCCGAGCGCATGCTGCGCAACCTTACCGCCGTGCAGCAATTGCGGCACATCATGACCAATCATGTGGGGGTTGAGCGCACCGAAGAGGGGCTCAAAACCGCGCTGCGCGAAATACGAGAGCTTGAGGAGACCGCCCGCGACGTCACGCGATCATATTTGAATATGACCACCTCTGCCACGCTGGTCGCTGCGGCGGCACTTTGGCGCACCGAAAGCCGAGGGGGACATTATCGGTCAGACTATCCCGACAAAAACCCCAAATTCAAAGATCACACGACCTTCACCATCACTGAAGCGCTAAAAATTAGGGACGCTTGCTAAACAAGCGTCCCTCACCACGTTATACAGTAATCGTCGGCGCGTTAGACACTTGGGTCTTGTGCGGCCAGCTTTTTGATCTGCGCTTCCCGGTGCGCACGTTCTGCCAACAGCCTTTTTTTTGATATCGGCCTTGAACCACGTCCACCGCGACCATCACAAACAACACGAAATAGAAGGTGGATTTGGCCATCGGCACAATCTCATACCCAAACAATTTCAGGTGCGCCAAGTGCCCGCCCTCGGAAATCAGCAAGATCCCGACGAGCAGCAAAATGAACAGGCCAAGCACCTGGTACATGCGGTTACGATCCAAAAAGTCAGCCACATAGTCTGCCAACACGATCATCAATATGCCGGACCCGACAATCGCGACCGCCATCACCCAAAACACATCGGTCAACGCGATAGATGACAACACGCTATCAAACGAAAAGACCGCGTTCATCGCCACAATCCAAAAAAAATGGTTACCGCGACCGAGCGGGTCTTTTTGTGTTTGTCCTGGTCATTCAAATCATGCACTGAGATCAAATGATAGATCTCTTGAATGGCCGTATACATAATGAACCCACCGCCGACAAGCACGATGAAGGCATGCACATTCATTTCGGTTTCGATAAAGCCAGGCAAATCAATCGCAAAAAATGGCGCTTGAAACAGCTCGATCATGCGCACCAGCAAAAACAACAGCACGATCCGCAGAGCAATGGCTATGCCAATGCCCACGCGGCGCACATAGGCCTGCTTTTCCTTCACAACCTGCTTGGATTCAAGCGAGATATATAAAAGATTGTCAAAACCCAGCACCGCTTGCAGCGCAACGAGCATCGCAAGGGTGAACCAATTTTCAAGCGAGAGAAGACTTTCCATTTTGTGCGCCCAATTCCCTAAACAATTAGATTAATTTTCGTCAACTTAGCCTAGCGCTCTGAAAGTGCAAGCTTTAGGCCCAAAAATCCAAACGTGCCTGCAAAGCCGCGCCGCAACCAAACCAGCACATTAGGACGCGACAAAACAAAGTCGCGAGTCAAAGCAGCGCACGCGACATAAGCCACAAACACCACAAATGTTATTGCCATAAACACAGCCGCCAAACTCAACATAAGCGGTGTGGGATTAGCGACCGATGTAGGCACAAACTGCGGCAAAAATGCCAGGAAGAAGAGTGACAATTTTGGGTTCAGCACATTAAGTAATGCGCCGTCTCGAATGGTTTTGAATGAACTTTTCACAACTGGTGCCTTTGCTATATCCAAGGCACCACCTTCGCGCAAAATCCCCCAGGCCATATAAAATAAATATGCCACACCCGCATACTTGATCAGCTGAAATGCCAAAGCGCTGGTGTGTAATATCGCCGCCAACCCCACAATGCTGGCCAATCCGCTGGAACAATACCCAGTGTGCAGCCGATTGATGCCGCCACACTCATCTTGAAACCACGCGAAAGGCCAATGGCCATGGTGTAAAGAACGCCGGTCCCGGGCAAGATGACAACCACCAGAGAAGTCAGGAAAAATTCTAATGTCATAATTTCGCTTTCGTATCGGTAAAAACTCTATTCGCGATCCAGCAGATAAGCCGCGAGCGCCTTCAAATCCGCCTCCGTCCAATGCACCAGCGATTCATTGACCACTTCACCCATCGTGCCGCCAAGGGTATCAAACTCTGGTGTGAAGCCGCCGGTTAGCGCATCGATCAGAGTGGCCTCGTCCCATCCTTCCGCCGTCAGACTCGCCGCATCGATGGGTGGCACGAAGGCACCACCCGTTCCGCCGCGTGCCCCTTTGAAGAGCTGTTTTACGTCAGACGCGCCAAGCATATTGCGTGGTGTATGGCAGGCCCCGCAATGGGCAGGACCATTGGCCAAATAGGCACCCCGGTTCCATTGTTCTGATTTTTCGGGATTTGGCTCAAACCGCTTTGGCGTGAAAAACAGATTTTTCCAGCCCAACATCGCCAAGCGAATATTGAAGGGAAATCCGACATTATGATCCGGCGCTTTTTCGGCAACCGGATCGGTCGCCATCATCGCCGCATAAAGATCGACAATGTCCTGATCGCTCATCAGCGTATAATTGTCATAGGGGAATGCCGGATAATAATGTTTGCCATTGGGGCCTTCGCCCACGCTCATGGCGCGCGAGAACTCTTCAAGGCTCCACTTGCCGATGCCGGCGTCTGGATCTGAGGTGATGTTCGGCGGTATAAAATCGCCAAACGGGGTTTTCAGCGGCGCGCCCCCTGCCAATTTCGCGCCATCATTTTTAATGTCTGTGTGACAAGCAATACAGCCACCCAATCGCATCACATAATTGCCGCGCGCCACATCAGCAACCAGGGTTAAATCGCGGGTCGGTCCGTTAACGGGCTTAAGGAAATAGACGGCTGTAGCTGCGCCAAGGATAAGTGCGAGAACAATGAGTATCTTAAAACCGCGCCGCATTATTTGTACCTTCCCCTTCATTTCTACCAACTATTTCGTCGACACTGGCACATGTCAATAAAACAAAAAAGGCCGTCCAAATCGGACGGCCTTTCCAAATCAGCGTAGTTTGTCTCAATCCCTATGAGAACAGCAGGTCCGGCAACCACGTGACCAATGATGGGAAGGTCCACAACAAGGCCAGCGCGAGCACCTGGATCGCAATAAAGGGCAGCACCCCGGCATAAAGATCGCTGGTCTTGAACCCTTTCGGCGCCACCCCGCGAAGATAGAACAGGGCAAAGCCAAATGGTGGGGTCAAAAAGCTTGTTTGCAAATTGATCGCAATCATCACGCCCAACCAAAGTGGATCATAACCAAGGGCAATCAAAATCGGTCCAACAATCGGCACCACCACATAGATGATTTCAATGAAATCAAGGAAGAAGCCCAAAAAGAACATCAACAGCATCACGAGCAGCAAGGCGGAAAACGCACCGCCAGGCAAATGCCGCAAAAACTCTGCGATCACATCATCGCCGCCAAAGCCCTTAAACACGGTGGAAAACAAGCCCGCGCCAATAATGATCAAAAAGACCATTGACGAAACCTTCACGGTTTCCAAGCCGACTTCGCGAAACAGTTTAAGGCTCAGCTTTTTCGCCTGAAGCGCCAAAACCATGGCCCCAATTGCGCCTACTGCGGCGGATTCTGTTGGGGTTGCAATGCCTGCCAAAATGGAACCAAGCACCAGAACAATCAAAATAAGTGGCGGCAACACGGCCTTGAGCAAAGTGCCCAAAGTCGGCGCGTGAATGCTTTCATCTTTCATGGATGGCACATCATTTGGACGGATTAGGGTGAGAATAAACACCCAGGCAAGATAGAGTGCGACCAACATAAGGCCGGGCACGAGCGCACCAGCAAAAAGGTCAATCGCGGTAACCGGGTCAGGCGCCAAATTGCCCGTCATTGCCGCCGCTTCTTCGTTCACCCCTTGCAAGATGCTGGCCAGCAACACCAAAACAATAGAGGGCGGAATGATCTGCCCCAATGTGCCCGAGGCACAAATAATGCCAGACGCCACTTTCGGATTGTAGCCCGCTTTCAACATTACCGGCAGGCTCATCAAGCCCATTGTCACGACAGTCGCGCCGACAATGCCGGTAGAGGCCGCGAGCAACGCGCCCACAATCACCACTGAATAGCCAAGACCGCCGCGCATTTTGCCGAACAGTTGGCCCATGCTTTCAAGCAATTGCCCTGCAATGTCAGATCGTTGCAGCACGACCCCCATATAAACAAATAGCGGCACCGCCACCAAAGGCTCGTTTTCATCGTGGAAAAAATACGCGTCGGCGATAGGTTCAGAAACGCGAAACGAAAAAGATCGAGCTGGTCGCCAATAAAGGCGAACAAAATTGCAGAACCCGCCAAAGAAAGTGCAACCGGAAAACCCAAAATCAGGATCACGATTGTGACCCCGAACATTACAAACGCCAATACTTCTGGGGTCATGCCATCACCTCTTCGTCATCGTTGACCAAGCCAACGGATTCGCCCGTAATCATACGGTCAATCGCACGCAGGCTCATGGAGATAAGCTGCAAACCGAGCAACAGCGCCATGGCAGGAATTACGCCTTTGAGAATAAACAAATTGGACAATCCACCCACCTCAGCACTGCCTTCCATCCGCGAAAAGGATCGCTCGAAAAAATCGAACCCGCGCCAATAGATAAGCCAGAGCACCGGAAAGCCGAAACAGACCGTACCAAATACATTGATGATGTCTTTGTAGCGATTGGATGCGCCAGCATAAATCAAATCGATGCGCACATGCCCATTGTGCAAAAGCGTATAGCCTGCCCCGAGCATAAAGATAAAGGCGTGCATCCAAATGTAGCTTTCTTGCATCCATACTTCACCGATGGAAAACACGTAGCGCAGTACCACAACCAAAAAAAACATTCAGCACAAGTGCCAATGCGGTCCAGGCCATGATGTGGCCGATGACCATGTTTACTCGGTCAATGCCATTCGCCACTTTGCGTCGCACATCCTTGTCTGCGATAAAAATGAGCAGCGCGAGAACGCCACCCACAAGCGCATGTACTTTTGCATGTGTGCCTGCGCGGTCCTGAAAACTAAAACCAGCGGCCATGCCAATGGCGTAACATGCCACCAGCGCCACAATAGCGCGTATATAAACGTTAGATATCGCTCCACAAACAGGGGCCCATCCCTTTTGTAGAGCTTTGACTAGGCCAGACATTTAGCGTCCCCCCGCTCCCCAGATACAAAAAAGCCGCCGACCATGGCCGACGGCTTTTTCAAGCTTGGAATTAAATAGCTTCGAACTTCGCTGAAGTCCGTGCATTCATAAACTTGCCTTCAGAAATGCCAGACCATTCAACCATGGTACGACGCCATTCAATGATGGAGTTGTAAAGCTCTGAAGCTTCTGGAGACACTGTTGCACGCTCGCGCACAACGTCTGCAGTCCGTTCACCGATCGCCTGCAATAGCTCGTCAGAGTATGGACGCAAATTCACGCCATTTTCGTTGACCAGTTTTTGCAGTGACGCATTGTTCACAGCTTGGAAGCGAGACAAGATCCAAAGGTTTGTAGATGCTGCAGCACGCTCAACGATTCCGCGTGTCTGATCATCCAAAGCATCCCATGCCTGCATATCAAAGAACGCATCAAGCACAGTGGCAGGCTCGTGCCAGCCAGGGTAGTAATAGTTGTTCACGACTTTAAAGAAGCCAGCGCCCAAGTCAGCCGCAGGGCCGATCCACTCGGTGCCGTCAATCGCGCCTGATGTCAACGCAGGCAACACTTCGTTACCTGGCAACAACACAACGTTAACGCCGAATGTTTTCAGCACTTCGCCGCCAAGACCAGGCATACGGAATTTCAGGCCGTCCAAATCATCAACTGTGTTGATTTCTTTGGCGTACCAGCCACCCATTTGGTTGCCTGTATTGCCCATTGGCAAGAATTTCACGCCAAGTGGGTTGTAGCTCAAACGGTCGGCCATTTCGATGCCGCCGCCATAGTAGAACCATGCATTTTGCTCTTGCGCGTTCAAGCCGTAAGGCATCGCGGCAACGAATGAAATGCTGTCTGATTTACCTTCCCAATAGTAAGGAGCGCCGAAGCCCATTTGTGCTGTGCCTGATTGAACGGCGTCCAAAGCTTCAAGACCACCAACAAGCTCGCCGGAGTGATAAGTCTTAATTGTCAATTTGCCTTCAGACATGATCGCCACGTCTTCCGCAAACTTGTCGAGCGCGGCGCCCAAAAGGCCCGCCTTGCCAAACGCAGAAACGGCAACCCATTCCATGCTGCCTTGCGAAAGTGCAGGTGTTGCCAATGTGGCCGCCCCAGCGGCGCCAACAGCGCTCACACCAGCTTTTTTTGAAAAACTCGCGTCTTTTCATTGAATTCCTCCCAAAATGAACTTGGCCCTTTTAATGGATGTCATCAAAAGCGACCCGCAAACTATAGACCGAACCAGTGTCATGCGTAAACTGGTACAAACTTCCATGCGTCTTTGTAAGCCAAACAAGGGCTTTGAACACGCTTAACTTATGCTAAATTACCCATTACTACGGATGCGGCAAAAATGATGCCTCGACAATTTGGCAAAGGTTACAAAATGCTGGCCCACATGAACTTCAGACAAAAGATCCTCGCCCTCGCGACCCTGCCGCTCATCCTGCTATTCTCGCCATCACCAGCTTGGTGACCTGGCAATCTAGTGAATTGTCGAAACAAGGCATCACCGCGTTTGAGCAATCTATGCTGGAAGCGAAAGAAGAAGAGCTCAAAAACTATATCGAGCTCGCTCTCACAGCCATTGCCCCATATTATGGTCCCGCCACGGCCGGCGATGAAGCTGCGCAACAAAAAGTCATCCGAATTTTGCAAACCCTCGAATTTGGCGAGGATGGCTATTTTTACGTCTACCACTATGACGGCACCAACATTGTGCACCCGCGCCAGCCCTTCCGCATTGGTGAGAACTGGGCCAATCACCCGGATGTTGCCGCCCTGATTCAAGCCGCGCAAAATGGCGGCGATTTTCATCGATATGTTTGGGAGAAGCCGTCCTCCAATGAACGTTCGGACAAGATCGGCTATGCCGTCGGCCTGGACAAATGGCAGTGGATGCTTGGTACTGGTGCCTATATTGACGATATTTTGGCGCAAACTGCCGCCGCAAATGAAAGCCTGAGCGATCGGGTCAATCAAACCTTTTTCTGGGTGGCATTGATCACAGTGCCCGCGGTTTTCGCCGTTTTCGGCACCGGTATTGTGCTTAATCTGCGTGAGCGGCGCATGGCCGACTCCAAGCTCAAAGAATTGACCCAGCGCATCGTGGACACCCAAGAAGAAGAGCGCACCCGCATCGCGCGCGAACTGCATGACGGCATTTCGCAAAATATGGTTGGGGTGCGCTATGTGCTGGACTTGGCGCAACGCCAGGCCAAAAAGGCACGCAAAACGCCCTCGCTTCTATTGAACATGGGGCCGAAGCCCTTAACGCCGCCATCAAGGAAGTGCGCCGCATTTCCCACGATCTGCGCCCGGGCATTCTGGATGATTTGGGCCTCACAGCCGCTTTGGAAGCCCTAACGGGGAACTTTGCCGAGCGCACCAAAATCAAGGTCGAGTTAAAAAGCGTCGCCTTCAAAAACCTTTTGCCCACGGACGCGAAAACCGCTGTCTATCGCGTGGCACAAGAAGCGCTTAACAATATTGAGCGCCATTCCGGCGCCAGCCACGTGTTGCTGCAACTCAAAAGCACCAAGGCTGGGCTGGAAATGCACATCACCGACAATGGCTGCGGCTTTTCCAACCTGTTGGAAGCCAAGCGCAAATCGTCGCGCGATGCGCCACCAATGCGATCAGGGCTAGGCCTGCGCAACATGCAGGAACGCATGGAGCATTTTGGTGGCACCCTTGAGATAAAAACCGCCAACACAGGCACTCATTTGATTGCCAAATTGCCATCATCAATTTATCTCACTCACGAGAAAGAGCATGAAAAAGACGCGGCTCAAGCCAATCTCAAGGAAGCAACCAGTGCATAAGCGGATAAAGCCATGAGCCAATCCACCCCCATCAAAATCATATTAATTGACGACCACCCTCTGGTTCTGGAAGGGATTCGATCTGTTCTGGAAACATTCGGTCATATTGAGGTTTTGGGCGCAGCGTCCTCTGCCAAACAGGGTCTCAAAATCGCGCTTTCGGGCAAACCGGATGTGGTGCTCATGGATATCAACATGCCGGAAATGAACGGCATCGATGCCATTGAAGTGTTCAAGGAACAGCTGCCGCAGACCCGATTGCTGATGCTCTCCATGCACGATAGCCGGGAATATATTTCCACGTCCACCATGTATGGCGCGTCGGGCTATTTGCTCAAAGATGTGTCCACGGACGAAATTGTTCACGCCATTGAAACGGTGGCAGCGGGCGGCACCTACTTTTCAACTGGCGCCGCACAAGCTTGATGGCTGAAAAGCCCAAATCGGATATCGAAACACCGCTTACGACCCGCGAGCAGGCCGTGCTTTTGTTGGTGGCGGAGGGCGTGTCCAATCGAGATGTTGCGGAAAAACTCGAAATTTCTGTACGCACAGTGGAAACTCACCGCAAAAACATCAAGAAAAAGCTAGGCATTTCCTCAACTGCAGGCCTGACGAAATACGCCATTTCCAACGGGCTAATTGGCTAGACAAAAAAAAGAGCGGGCCCAAAGGCCCGCTCAAGTTGCACCCAAGGGAAGGAATGCTTAGTCAGCCAAATATGTGGCGTTGTTGGCGTCTTCAACAGCACTCTTGAACTGGTTCAAAAGCGCGACGCCTTCTTCGCCCAATTCTTCTTCCACATGCTTCAACACCGCAGGTTGCGCAGCAGCCTTGAATTCTTCACGTGCTTCGGCAGAAAGAGCTGTCACTTCAATTTTGTCCATCAACCGGCCAAACCACGGTCAGAGGCTTCGATGATCCGGCTCAAGCCACGGCTTGCCGTCACACAGCTTTCAGACGCATAGTTCACCACGCGCTTCTCGTGATCCGTCAGGGAATCCCAGAAGTCTTTTGACATCATGAACGTGTAAGGTGAGAACAAGTGGTTGGTCAGGGTCATATAGTCCTGAACTTCAGAAAAGTTCGCGAACGAGATGATCGGCACAGGGTTCATTTGCCCATCGATCACGCCAGTTTGCAGACCTGAATAAACTTCACCCCAAGACAAAGGATAGGCTTCGCCCCCCATCGCCTGAATGATTTTCTGGTGCGATGGCAATGTCATGGTGCGTACGCGGATGCCATCAAAATCTTCGATGGTTTTGATCGGACGCTTTGAGTTGGTGATCGCGAAAAAGCCACCAGTATCCGGGAAGCCCAATACTTTTGTGTTTGGAATTGAAGCTTCGATATCTGTTGCCAAGGCGGTGCCGAACGGACCGTCAAACACATCATAAGTCGCTGCGTTATGGTCGAAGGCGAACGCCAAGTTCAACACATCAATCCGTGGGTAGTATGATGAAATCGCACCGGTAGATGTCAGTGTCGCTTGAATCACGTTGTCCTGCAAAAACTGTACATGTTCTGCCGCAGAACCCAACTGGTTCGATGGATAAACTTCAACGTCGATAGAGCCGTTTGTGTCGGCTTCAACGATGTTGGCAAACACAGCCGTACAGGCGTGTGCTGGGTTCTCAAATGGATCGGTCTTGTTGTCATGGGCAAACTTGAGCAATTTCGTGTCTGCAAAAGCAGAGCTGCTGCGCCAACAATTGCGGCCCCAAGGGTCAATCCAAGTGCTATTTTTTTTCAAAGTCATATTTCACTCCCTTTATGACACGCCCCCGAAACGAACGGTGGGGCGCAAACCGCATACCTTCGGGCAAAGGCCCTTAGGCAAATCCAAGCAGGCGCGGCATAAACAGCGCCAAATCTTCAAAGAAGGCAAAAACGAACAGCACCGCGACTTCGGCCAGCAGGAAAGGCCATAATTTTGCAGTGATGCGTTCAAGTGGTTCCCCGGTCACCGAGGACAAAACAAACAGGCAGGCCCCAACGGGCGGCGTCATCAATGAGATGTTCAGCGCCAGCACGAAAATGATCCCCGCATGGATCGGCTCAAGCCCAATTGCTGCGGTCAGTGGCACCAGAACCGGGGCCAAAATGATCAGGATCGCGGTGATGTCCATCACCATGCCGATCACCAGCAACAGGCCGATGATCAACGCGATCACCACATAACGATTGTCCGATACCCCAAGAATGGAATTCGCGACCAATTGCGGAATCTGATTAAAGCTGAGATACCAGCCAACAATCGAGGCAAAAGCGATGATCACAAAGATCACCCCGGTCACCCGCGCGGTGCGGATCAACATTTTGACCATGTCGTCCATGCTGATCTTGCGATAAATGAATACGCCGACAAACAAGGCATACCCAACCGCAATCGAAGCCGCTTCAGTGGGGGTAACGATACCGCCCAAAATCCCACCCAAGATAATGATCGGCATAAACAGTGCCAAAATCGATTCTTTGAACGTTGCCCATATTTGCGGCAAACGCGCCCGCTCTTCACTTTGCGGCAAATTGTTGGCCCGCGCGCCAATGGCAATCACGGCCATACACACGGCGCAAATGATCAGCCCCGGCAGCAAACCGGCCGCGAACAACCCGCCAATGGAAACGCCCATCAAAGAGCCATAAACCACCATCAAGCCGGAGGGCGGGATGGTCGGTCCGATGATCGAGCCGGCGGCGGTCACCGCACAGGCATAATCGCGCCGATAGCCGCGCTCCACCATGGACGGCACCAAGGTTTTGCCAAACGCCGCCGCATCTGCGGTGGCAGAGCCGGTCAGCCCAGCAAAAAACACGGAGGCAAGCATATTGGTGTGGGCCAAGCCGCCACGGAAATGTCCGACCAAAACTTGCGCCAACATCACCAAACGCGAGGTGATGCCCGTGTGGTTCATGATTTCACCAGCAAGAATAAAGAACGGCATCGCCAGAAACGGAAAGATGTTCAACCCGTTGAACATTTTGCCTGGGCCAAGCGCCACAAAATTGTCGCCGCCAATCTGATAAAGCCCGATCACCCCGGCGGCGCCTAAAGCGAAACCAATGGGCAACCCAAGAATAACTAGTCCAACAAATGCGAGGGCGATAATCATTCAACCATCCCCTCAGAGTTCGGCACGATCAGTGCGCCTTGGTCGCGGATGGCCACCAGCAGTGTTTGGATGGCGCAAATGCCGCGGATGCGGGGATGGCAGCAAAGGGCACAAGCAAGGTCATGCCAAAGATCATCGCCTGACGGTTGCCGCCTGTTTGGGCAAAGCCGATGCCATACCAAAACACATAGAAAAACAATAAGAAGGTCACCAGATCGAGGCCGAGCAAGATGACCCGGCGCAAGCCTTCAGGGGCCTTCGAAATCAACGCGTGCAGTCCGATATGTTCTCGGCGCGCAATCCCGGCGGAAATCGCCAGCATCGCAGCCCAAATCATCAAATAGCGCGCCACAACTTCAGGCCAGGGTAACTGCCAATGGAAAATGTAGCGATCAACTACGCCGATCCACACATCAAGCACGAGCAACGCCATGAGAATGGCCACAAACCGCTCCACCCCCCAATTTAGTCCTGCGCTCAATCGTCCAGCCAATGCTGACATACAGCCTCCCATTGCATATGTAGTAAAACTACAAATATGGGATAAGAAACACGTTGTAAAGTGTATTTTTTTGTAGTTTAATGTCACATATGGGGATTTTTGCCGCTCATCGTGGCGAATCATGTTTCTTATTCTTGGAGGAGATTTGTGCGTCACCGCACTGCTTTAGGCATATTATGGGCGATACAGCATTGGATATTATTTCGCAGATCCGTCAAAAAGACGGCAGCTACAATACCCGCGAACAGCGCGTAGCCAGCTATGTACTGAACAATTTGGAACAGGTAAGCGACATGTCGGTGGCCAGCTTGGCCGCCGCATGCGAAGTTTCGGAACCTACGGTCATTCGATTCTGTCGCACCCTTGGCTGCACTGGCTATCGCGATTTCAAAATTCGACTGGCCCAAAACGTTGCGGTTAGCTTGCAATATTTGGTGTCGGGCACTGACCCCGAACGGGATCAAAAAAAACCTGATAGACCAGGTTTTTCAAACATTTTACGTCACCGCGAATGTTGCCCGGTCACAGCTCGACGAAGAGATGATCCGAACCGCTGCGAACCTAATTAATGGGGCACAAAAAAAATCATATTTTGCGGCGTAGGTGGCGGCTCGACAACGGTGGCCTTCGATGCGGCCAATCGCTTTTTCCGCCTTGGATTTGCAGCTAATGCCGTCTCAGACGCCTATTTGCAGCGCATGCATGCGGCAACACTGACGCCGCAGGACATTATGGTGTTCATCTCAGCCACGGGCCTGCCGCGCTCCAATATCGATAGCGCCAAAGTCGCCCGGCAATATGGCGCAAAAACATTGGCCCTCACCAAACCAGAATCACCATTGGCACGTGCTTGTGATTTCACGATTGGGCTGAGCTTGCCTGAGGATCCAGATATTTATAAACCCACGGCATCCCGTTTGGTTTTCCTCGCGATTATCGATATTTTGGCAACGACAGTCGCGCGCCAACGCCCGGAACAAACCAAAGAGAATCTGCGTCGCATTCGATCAAGCTTAACCGCACTTCACGGCAACACCGGCCCGCAGCCGATTGGCGATTAACTTCAAGCTACATTCTGTTCTGTGTGTTTAGACGCCGCCTGATATTTACCCGCAGCCGTTAAAACCACAGGCATCGGGTCCAGCATGGGCCGTCCAAACAAATAGCCTTGGAATATATCGCAACCTGCAGCACGTAATAATTCGGCCTGGCCTTCAGTTTCCACGCCTTCAGCAGTGGTGCGTATGCCCAAAGTCTTGGCCAGTCCCATTACGCAGTTCACCACCGCATCATTGGCTTTATCTTCACCCAAGCGGGCCACGAAGCTTTTATCAATTTTCAGTTTGTTGATCGGCAACCGAGTCAAATAGTTCATGCTGGAATAACCTGTCCCAAAATCATCCATAGCCACCTGCACGCCGAGCGCGCGTAAAGCCTCCAGATGCCCCACCACGCGGGCAGTGTCGTAGACAAAAATGCCTTCGGTGATTTCAACTTCAAGCCGATGCGCCGGAAACCCCGTTTTCGAAAGCGACCTCGCAATATTATCGACAAAGTCCTCACTGCGCAGCAAAACGGGCGAAATGTTAACCGCCACCATCATATGTTCTGGCCAATGCAGTGCCGCGCGGCATGCTCGCTCCAACACCTGCTCGGTCAATTGCTCAATAAGCCTGTGCTTTCAGCCAGGGGAATAAAATCCACGGGGCTAACCGCGCCCAAGCGTGGATGCGGCCATCGTGCCAATGCCTCAAACCCGATTACGTTGCGATCCCTGGCATGCACCAGAGGCTGGAAGGCCACCTCAAGACTATGGGTTTCTAGTGCCAACTCCAATTCCCGTTGCAAGAGGAAACGATTATCCTGCGCCGCTTGCAATTCTTGCGTGAATTCAATGTGATGCCCCGGTCCCGCTGCTTTGGCGGCGTAGAGCGCCAAGTCAGCACACTTGCTCAACCCCTCAACTGTGCGACTGTCCTTGGGAAAGTGGGCACTACCAGCACTCATCGTTGCGGTAAAACGCGCATGATCGACATTGATATGCCGGCGCATCAACTGATAAAATTGCTCCATCACATCTGTTGGCGTCACGGCGCCATCTGCCCAGCAAACTGCTATAAATTCATCGCCCGACAGGCGATAGACTTGCCCCAGTTGCCCCACGGTGTTGGTTAGTCGCTTGGCCGCCACCACCAACAATCTGTCGCCCGCTTCATGGCCATAAAAATCATTCACCTGTTTGAACGCATCCACATCAAGGCTGATCAAATTGAAGCTTCGCTTTTCCCACCGGGCTTGCTGCAAAAACACCATAACATCACGTCGAAATTTCCGACGGTTGGGCAATCCTGTTAGCGGATCATAATCAGCCAAATGAATCGCCTGCCGCTCAGCGATACGGCGTTGACGCCCCCAGTAGGACAGGATCGCCAGTACAAAAAAAGGCCAACACCACCAACACAATTGAGGTCATTTGAGAGGAAAATTGAACACCGCGAACCATCAGATGACCGACCGGATCGCGTTTTATTTCAATGCTCACCACCCCTCGGGCCATACCCAGGCGCTCAAGTGGGATCAATACGGCCACCGGCGCCCCTTCTTCGGCTGGCACCTCGCTTGGCAATTCAAAAATACGTGTATGTCCGTCCGCCATTGCAGCTTGCACCGCCCGTTCAAAACCTTGATTTTCCAGGTCACGCATCACTGGTTGACCACCGGCAATGGTCAATTGTCCAAATCGAGTGAAAACCGCATAGCCAGAGACGGTGCCAAAATGGCCCGTTTGATCGAAGCTTAGGGGGTCGAAGACATCATGTCTTGGCAACTTTTCAGTTTTCGCACCAACGACGAATTGATCGACCACATATTCAATGGCGTCTAAATGCAAAGGCAATAGCTCGCCGGGCAAATCAAATTCTGTCCGCAGGCACAGGGCAGATTTCCGCGCCAATTGTTTGGCATCAAGATCGCTGAGTTTTTGAACCAAAAGAGGAGAAATCGACGACGCAATAATCACAAGCACAATGAATGCGCTTACAATCGAAATAATTGAGGCAATAAATCCCCAGCGGCTCATCGTTCCATCCAGTTTACGCAAAACAAGTTGGCCGGATCATCAGACAATTTTATTACACAATTATTTAAATTGAAAATTTTATTCTTAAGAATCAGTTATTTAACATTTTGCCTAAATGCCAAATCCATACCAATTCACCAAAAAAAGGGGCACACCCAGCTGGATGCGCCCCTTTTAAAACCCCTAGATAGTCTTTTATTATTCCGCGGCGGTTACAGATTCTTCTGCTTTTAAGACGCCACGTTCAATTTGTTCACGCTCGATGGATTCAAACAACGCGCGGAAGTTCCCCTCACCAAAGCCTTCATCGCCTTTGCGTTGAATAAACTCAAAGAAGATCGGGCCGATCACGGTTTTAGAGAAAATCTGCAGCAAGATTTTGGTCATGCCGCCATCGATCACGCCTTCACCATCAATCAAAATGCCGTGCTTCGCCATCCGGTCGATTGGCTCGTCATGGCCATTCACCCGATCATAAGACATATCATAATAAGCTTTTGGTGGGCCGGGCATAAATTTCAATTCATTTTCGGCCAGCTTGTCGGTGCAGCTATAAATATCGTCACAGCCAACCGCGATATGCTGAATGCCTTCGCCCTTATATTTTCTCAAATATTCTTCGATTTGGCTGGTGTCGTCTTTTGACTCATTCAGCGGAATGCGAATTTTGCCACAAGGCGATGTGATCGCCCGGCTGGTCAAGCCAGTGATGCGGCCATCAATGTCGAAGAAGTGGATCTGCGTGAAGTTGAACAGATCACGGTAAAAGTCCCACCATTTGTCCATATTGCCGCGGAACACATTGTGGTCAGGTGATCGAGATAATAAAATCCAACGCCTTCTGGACGTGGATTTGCTTCACCGAGCCACTCAAATTCATCTTCATAGGCTGAGCCTTTTTCGCCATATGTCTCGATGAAATAAAGCAAAGAGCCGCCGATGCCCAAAATGGCGGGCGCATCGATGGATTTGTCATCGCCTTCATAAGGCTCTGCCCCATTTTTCACCGCATGATCAAACGCATGTTTTGCGTCAACAACGCGCCAAGCCATGGAGGGGGCACAAGGGCCGTGCGCATCAACAAAACGACCGCCAAAGCTGTCCTTTTCGCCATTCAAGAGATAGTTGATGTCGCCCTGGCGCCAAACCGTGATGTTTTTGGTTTTGTGCTTCGCCACTGGGGTGTAGCCCATTTTGGTGAACAGCGCTTCAAGCTTCTCTGGTTCATCATGCGCGTATTCAACAAATTCAAAACCATCTGTTCCGGCCGGGTTCTCTTTGGTGATCTCGGCTGGTGGTGCATCGTGTGGAAACGGACCCATATTCTTTCTCCCTATCAAAACTGTCTGACAATCATTATGACGCATATGCGCTGCAATGTGCTTGCGATTTCAGCAGCTCAGCAGTATATTTTGCACGGAATCCGCACTTTCCTCATGATTGGCGCACGAAATGAGCGAACTCGACAGTTACGACAAAAGAATCCTTGGGCATTTGCAGCAAGATGCGCGGCTCACCAACAACGAGCTGTCCGAACGGGTAAACCTAAGTGCTTCGCAATGCTCACGGCGACGCGCCAGGCTGGAAGAGGAAGGCGTCATTTCGGGCTATCACGCCCGTTTGGACCGCGACAATCTCAAACTCGGCATCGTCACCATCATCAATGTGACTTTGGCCACCCATAACCGCGGCAATGCCGAACGTTTCGCCGCGCTCATTTCTGACCTACCTGAGGTGCTCGAAGCCCACGCTAACGGGGGAGATGGATTATTTCATCAAAGTCGTCTCGCCAGACCTAAACGGCCTACGCCAATTTGTGAATGACGTGCTGCTGCCGCACGAATCGGTGCAACACGTCAAAACATCAATCGTTTTGGAAACCCTGAAAGAAACCAGCGCCTTGCCCATTCAATAGCTATAGCGCCGTTATGTTCGCCACCTTATCGAGCAATTGCGCCGCCGCCTCGCTTGGCACTTCAGCGCGATGGCGCCCCCTGTTCTGCGCCGCCTGATATAGCTTGTGCGCCGCCTTGTTTGGCGCCACGAAAAAGAACGAGAAGGCGCGTAAAATGCCAGGCACAGCCGTACTTTTGGCCATTGCGGTTTTGGTTGGCGGCAGGTCCACCACCTCCAGCCCGATATCGCTTTGCGCGAAATCCGGGCCGAGGGCTTCGAAAAGGTCGGTCAACGCCTGTTTGGATTGGGCATAGGCGGCCATGCCTGTTTTGTGCGACAGGTTCAACACATCATCCAGCGCTTTTTGTTTCACCATGCGGCGCGCGCCAGACCCTGATGCCACCACCATACCCTTGCCCCGCTCCAAGCTTGGGCGCAACAGCTGCACCAACACATAGTTGGCCGCCACATTGACGGTAAAGTTCCGATCATGCCCAGCAGCCGTGGATTGATAATCCGTGCCGATCCACCCGGCATTCAAAAACAAGTTCGAGATTTGACCCACCTGCCCGGCCACTTGTATTGCCACTTTCTGCACCGCATCAAGATCGGCAAAATCAGCGACCCAATAACGCACCTTCACCTGCGGATGGGTTTTTGCCACCTCAGCAATTTGCGCTTGCGTCTTCATCTCATTGCGGTTGATCAAAACCAGCTCATCATGGCTTTGCGCCAGAAGCTTGACCAACTCTTTGCCGATCCCTGACGTGGAGCCGGTCACCACAGCAATTTTCTTCTTCATTTCATGATCCTATTATATGTTACGGATTTATATTCCATGGATTCTTTTTGGATAAATAGAGACGCCCTAGCCCAGCTTGGCCAGCACCGCGGCCAACGCGTCACCCTCCGATGCGGAAAGCTTGGAGAATTGGGCGAAATGTGCATCCATCACCCGCTTGCCCTTGGCCAAAGCGCCCAGGCCAGCTTGGGTCAGATGAATGTGCACCACCCGCTGATCTTCAGCATCCCGATGTTTCTCAATCAATTGTTTTTCCATCAGCTTATTGAGCAAGCGAGACACATTCGAATTGGGGTCGTGCATTTGTGATTTGATGCGGCCGACGGTGGATTTGCGCTCTGCACACGCCATCAAAATCGCCAACACACGCAATTGTTGCATGCTCAGATCAAACGGTGCCAAATCTGCATCCAGCGCCCCTTGAATTTGAGTGGCTGTGCGCAAAAATTTCAATGCCAATTGTTCGGGCGGACAGTTCTCAGCCGCTTCAGTCAATTTATGTTCCATGGATACTATTTATAGTCCATGAACATAATGTCAATCAAATTGCATAAATCAGGCACAAGCGGACGCAGACAATCTGCCCCTTCATCTCCTAATACTTTGCTGCATAACATTTTGGCAAACAACCACAATACCACCGTCCATTGGCTTGCCAATTCTTAACCACTTGATATAAAATCACTTCGCACTTTGGAGGGATTGGTAATGGGACGTTTTTTGGGTTTAGGTTTGATGCTGGCGATGGTGCTGTTAACGGCAATGCCAACATCAGCACTGGCGGCTTGTGCAAACGGATATTGCTGGGGCGCAGTCGGCGTTGGGCCAGGCGGGGCATGGGGAACGGCCTACGATTACCCGTCACAGAGCTCGGCCACACAAGCAGTTCAGAATAATTGTGGCGGAAACTGCAGCACGATCAAAACATTCTACAACACATGCGGCGCAATTGCCCAAGGCGACAATGGTGGCTGGGGATGGGCTTGGCATGGATCTAAACAAGAGGCTCAAAGCCAAGCCATTGCCTATTGCGTACCAAATGACCGCAATTGCCGCATCGCCGCCTGGGCCTGTACATCGCGATAAGCCCAATTAGGCAGCACACCATCTGCTTCTGTCATCCCCGCGAAGGCGGGGATCCAGGCAGAATTAGCTGTCAGCCGCAACTTTTCGAGTCTATCGAAAGTCAAATCTGGATCCCGGACTAAATCCGGGATGACAACTGCGGCAAGAGTAACAATTTATAGAAAAGACAGAACTCCCCGCTGTTTTCTTTCATTAATTACATGGGAAAGCCTGCGCCATCGAGGTGATTACGAGAGTTGCAGCAGGGTAGTGCAGTTGTTCTGGGTGATCACGTAGCCATTTAATAGTCACGGCGGCCAACTGAGAACCTTCGGCACCAACGGGAAGACAGAAATATTTCTCTTCGTTCGGCCGTCGCAGGCTGTCCATAATCTGAGACGAATCTGTGACACCGATGACATAAACAGAGCAAACAAAGGATGATTTCTCGCATTCCTGAAGCAAGCTACTGCCTTTGAAGAATATCCAATCAGCAGACATAGCCGGATTAACGCTAGCAACACCCCACAAAAAAAATGCACTGAGTAGGTTTCGTATCAGTGAGTAGAAAACATCCAATCGAGATTTACCCTTTTGCATTGCTTCGTGAAAAGAGATCGTCATGTGTTATCCAAAAGGTTGTCAAGAACTTCGTCAGATTACGCGGTATCTATTAGCAACGCCAGAGCGATCTATTCAAACGACCAAGCGTGCCGGTCCGGATGCGCCGCCTGAAACGCCTGGTGCTGGTTGCAATTATCCTCCACCGTCAAAATGCGCGGCATAGCGGATAGGTCTACCTCCCAACGGCGCGCATTATAAAGCTGCGGCATCAGGCAAATGTCGGCCATGGTCGGTGCATCACCCAGCGAGAACTGGCTTGGTGATTGATGCGCCAACATGCCTTCATAGGCAGCCAAGCCTTCACCGATAAATTTTTGAAACCAATCTAGCCGAATTTGGTCACCGTCATCACCAAGGCTCATGGCATATTTAATCACACCCAAATTGCAGACGGGGTGAACATCCATAGCGATCGCATAGGACAGAGCCCGCACCCGTTGTCGATCCAGCGCATCCCCCGGCAGCAATCCAGCATCAGGATGCTGTTCAGCCAAATATTCAATAATGGCCAGCGATTGGGTGAACAATAGCCCGTCCAGCTCAATCGTCGGCACAAATCCTTGTGGATTAAGCGCGCGATAGGATTCGCTTTTATGTTCGGCTTCCAGCAAATTCACCGGCACGGATTTATACCCAAGCCCGCACAGCCCCAAAGCAATGCGAACCCTGTAGGCGGCGGAAGAGCGCCAATAATCATATAGAACTGTTTCTGACATGCTGGCGCCCCTCCTGGCCTTAACCGAATTTGACGATCTTTTGGTCAACAGCACCAAAGATTGATGAGCCATCGTCATTTCTCATTTCAATGCGCACCTGGTCACCAAACTTCATAAATTCAGTGCTGGGCTTGCCCTCTTCAATGGTCTCGATCATGCGGATTTCTGCGATACAGCTATAGCCCAAACCGCCATCTTTTACCGGCTTGCCCGGTGTGCCATCGCTATCCTTGTTCGAGACGGTGCCCGACCCAATAATCGCCCCTGCCGCCACATGGCGGGTTTTCGCCGCGTGCGACACAAGCTTGGGGAAATTGAACGTCATGTCGACGCCCGCATTGGCTTTGCCGAAAGCATCGCCATTGTAATGCACTTCCATGTCCCGATGCACCTTGCCGTCTTTCCAATGCTCACCCAACTCATCTGGCGTAATTGCCACAGGCGCAAAGGCGGTTGCGCCTTTTGATTGGAAAAAGCCAAAGCCTTTCGCCAACTCGCCGGGGATCAAAGCGCGATAGCTCACATCATTGAGCAGCACCAGCAATTTGATTTTGTCGGCGGCTGCTTCAGGCGACAAGCCCAACTCAAGGTCATCACAGATCACGCCGATTTCGGCTTCCATGTCGATGCCCCAATCCTCGGAGCCGACTTCCACATCATCATGGCGCCCAGCATCGCGTCGGTGCACCCATATACATCAATGGATCTTCCCAAAAGCTCTCGGGCAATTCCGCGCCGCGGGCTTTGCGCACAAGTTCCACGTGGTTGACATAAGCTGACCCGTCAGCCCATTGGCTTGGGTTCGGCAGCGGTGCCATCGCCTGCAATGGATCGAAATCCTTGCCGGTTACGTCGCCGTCATTCAGCTGATCAGACAAGGCCTGCAACTGCGGGGCATGCATTTCCCAATGATCCAACGCGCCGCGTAGGGTGCCAACAATTGAGCTTGCGGAAATGTATTTTTTGAGGTCGCGACTGACCACAACCAGTTCGCCATAGCGGGTGTTGTTCTTTAATGTTGCAAGCTTCATTATTCGTCCCAATCTCCTTCTGGTGTGCCGTTAAAGTGTTTTTTTTCAAACCCTTCCAGCAATCAATATAATCATCCTGAATGGTTTCAAGATTCGCGCCATACTCGGTGAGTAGCTGCGGGAACCTTGTTTCAAACATAAAGGCCATCGTGTCTTCAAGCTTGGTTGGTTTAAGCTCAGAATGTGTCGCTTTGTCAAAACCCAGCGCGTCAGGCCCGTGCGGCAACATCATATTGTGCAGGCTCATGCCACCTGGCACAAAGCCCTCTTCCTTCGCATCATACTGGCCCTGGATCAGCCCCATAAACTCAGACATGATGTTGCGGTGATACCAAGGCGGGCGGAACGTATGCTCGGCCACCAACCAACGCGGCGGGAAGATCACAAAGTCAATATTGGCGGTGCCTTCTTCGCCCGACGGCGCGGTCAACACCGTAAAGATTGAGGGGTCTGGGTGATCAAACAGGATCGCCCCCACAGGTGAATAGGTCGACAAATCATATTTGAACGGCGTGTAATTGCCGTGCCAAGCCACAACGTCCAAGGGCGAATGGCCAATTTCAGTGCGATAAAATTTGCCGCACCATTTCACATACACTGTGCAATCGGTTTCTTTTTCTTCAAACGCAGCAACGGGTGTTTTGAAATCACGCGGGTTCGCCAAACAGTTTGCCCCAATCGGCCCGCGATCAGGCAGCGTAAACTTCGCGCCATAGTTTTCGCATATATAGCCGCGGCTGGCGCCATCAACACCCACTTTAAAGATCATGCCGCGCGGCAGCACGCAGATTTCGCCCGGCGCCACATCCATTTTGCCCATTTCAGTGAAAATATGCAGCGTGCCCACTTCCGGCACCACCAGCAATTCCGCATCCGCATTGAAGAAATGATCATCTTCCATGCTTTTGTTGGCCACATAAACATGGCTGGCCATGCCCACTTGCGTAAAAACATCGCCTGCGGTGGTGATGGTGCGCACCCCTTCAATAAAAGTGGTGGGCGCATCAGGTATCGGCACCGGGTCCCATCGGGTCTGGCCAATGGGCATTTCACAATCCGGATTGTGCGGGGCAGATTTCCAATAGTCCAGTTTTACAGGCTTAAACCGCGTCGTATGACGCACGCTGGGGCGAATGCGGTATAGCCAAGAGCGCTCGTTTGTGCCGCGTGGCGCGGTGAACGGCGAACCTGAAAGTTGCTCCGCATAAAGGCCATAGGCGCACTTTTGTGGCTGTTCTGTCCTTGCGGAAGCGCGCCGGGCAATGACTCGGTTTCAAAGTCGTTGCCGAAACCAGGCATATAGCTTAGTTGATTAGACACACTGTTAACCTTATCATTCATGATAGACGGTCTCCATTTGAACAAAAAAATTTGTTGCATATGTAACGATGGACTATGTAACTAACAATAAGGGGAGGAACAAAATGGACCAGAATAACGTTCACGAGACGGTATTACCGTTAGAAAACTTCATCGCTTATCGGCTCAATCAAGCAGCCGAAAAAGTATCACAAAAATTTGCCGTGGAATACAAGAAGCGACATGGCATGACCCGTCCAGAGTGGCGGACATTGGCCACTATCGGTCAGTTTGGCAACATCACCGCCAAGCAAATTTGCGAGCATTCATCCATGCATAAAACCAAGGTATCGCGCGCCATATTTACTTTAGAACAGCGCCGTTGGTTGAAACGCACTGTTGATCAAAATGATCGCCGCGTCGAGCATCTAGAGCTCACCTTGCAGGGGCAAAAGGCTTATCTTGAATTGTCCGACGTTGCCCGTAAGTTTCAAGAACAAATTTTTGACGCGCTGGGGCCCAGCAACGCCGCCGCGCTGGAAACCAGCCTCACGGCCATCGAAACGCTAATTGATCCACAGTAAATTAGTATAAGTCAAAAGCGCTGCTCGCGCAGGAGGGTTCGCGAGCAGCGTGACAATTTTGCCTATTTTTTCCAGTTACCGCTATATTTTTGTCGCAAGCCAACATAATCGTGCCGAGTTCATTTCCCATTAAGCTGCAACCGCTAAGCCGGAACAAACAAATCTAAGAGGTCTTCGCCATGTCACGCGCCGCAAAATCAATTGGATCGCCTTTCAAAGCCTATGATGTGCGCGGCATGATCCCCACCCAGATCAACATGCCCTTTGCCTATCGCTTTGGCCAAGCCATGGCCGCCCACGCTGCGCCAAATGCTGTTGTTGTGGGCCACGATATGCGATTGGACAGCGCACCGCTTGCCGCCGCATTGCAGCAAGGGCTGCAGGATAGTGGCGTCAACGTCTATCCCGTTGGACGATGCGGCACGGAAGAGGTTTACTTCCACACTGCACAAATGAATGCGGATGTGGGGCTAATGGTCACCGCCAGCCACAATCCCGATAGCTATAATGGCATCAAAATTGTGCTGAAAGGCGCCACCGCCGCGACGCAGGAAAATACCCTCGGCCCAATGGAAGAATTGGTGATGGGCGAGAATGCGTTTGACGTTGTCGCGACCTTTGCGTCCCGTGGCATCGAACAACCAACGCTAGATCGAAAGCTCTATGTAGATCGCCTGCTATCACAGGTCGAAAATGTCGATCTAAAGCCGCTCAAAATTGTCGCCCATGGCGGCAATGGTTGCGCCGGACCCATCATTGATTTGCTTGAGCCGCATTTGCCCTTTGAGTTTATCAAAGTCGACAACGAACCGGACGGCCGTTTACCCAATGGCATTCCTAACCCGCTATTGCCGGAAAAGCGTCAACGCGCCGCCGATGCGGTAAAAGCACATGGCGCCGACTTAGGCATTGCGTGGGATGGCGATTTTGACCGCTGCTTCTTTTACGACCATGAGGGCACCTTCGTTGAGGGCTATTATCTCGTCGGCCTGATCGGACAAACATTGGTGCGCCAGAATGGCGGCGGCAAGGTGATTTATGATCCGCGCCTCACATGGAACACCATCGACCAGATTGAAGCCGCCGGGGGCACGCCGATCGTGTGCCGCACCGGGCACACTTTTTTCAAAAAAAGTCATGCGCGAGCACGACGCCATTTATGGCGGCGAAATGAGCGCCCACCATTATTTCAAAGATTTTGCCTATTGCGATACGGGCATGTTGCCCTGGCTCGCCATCGTCGCCGAGATTTGCCAGTCTGGCATCAGCCTGAAAGAAATGGTCTCCGCCCGCATCGAGAAATTCCCCTGCTCCGGCGAAATCAATTTCACGGTTGATGACGCGCCCACAACCATCAAAAAACTTGAGGACGAGTTCGCAAGCAAAGCAAATCAGGTCGAAGATATAGATGGCCTAGGCATGGTGTTTGATGATTGGCGCTGCAATATCCGCGCCTCCAACACCGAACCGTTGTTGCGGCTCAACTTGGAAACCCGCGGCGATAAAAAGCTGCTGAACGAAAAAAAACCGAATTGCTTTCAAATCTAATCCGTAGCTAGCGACCGGCCCGTCAATTCCCTTCATGATGAGGTACAGGGGGTAAATCCCAGTGCGTGTCGGTCAGTTTTTCAGAAATATCCCAAAGCCGCGTAGCCGCGTCATAGTCGCGTGCCGCGTGCGATATCGGTGTCACACCGACCGGCCCAGAGAGTCCACGCATTTTGGTTGGCCCATAAAACAGGCCAGGCCGCGCCTCCGGGTCGGTGAGCGCCAAAACCTGCGACTTCGACCCATGAAAGGGAGAATGCGCAAAAATCAGATTCATCACTTCCAGCCCGATGCGCGTTAAAAGCGGCAAGCCCGAGCGCTGGGCGTTGGCGCTGCCAAACCCAGGATGGCATAAAAAGCCACGTGCGGGCATTTTTTGCGCCAACAACCGCCGGTTCATTTCCAAGGTAAACAGAATATTGGCGAGCTTGCTTTGCCCAAAGGCGGCCAAGGGCGCATAATTATCCTCGAAGTGAAGATCGTCGAAATTTATCCGCTCGGCGCCCCAACGGTGCGCTATTGAGGAAACGGTGACAATCCGGCCATTCCCCTTCTTGATTAAATCAAACAAAAGCGCGGAAAACAAAAAATGGCCAAAATGGTTGGCGCCCATTTGCAATTCAAAGCCTTGCGGCGTTTCAACCCGCTTTGGCACCATCACAATGGTCGTGTTGTTGATCAACCCGTCTAATTTTTCATGAAAACCGACAAACCGCTCCGCCGCATTGCGCACGGTCTCCAAATTTGCAAGATCCATCAACTCATATTCAATCTTGGCCTTCACACCGCGAAATTCGGCCAGTTCCCGCACCGCCATGCGGGTCCGCTCTTCAGAACGGCAAAAGATGGTGACTTTTGCATTATGCTGAAGCAACATTTTCGCTGTTTCGAAACCAATGCCGACATTGCCGCCAGTTAGAGCGTAGTGACGACCTGCCAGATCTGCACCCGCGAATAGTTCCAGCCCTTCTTGCCAAACGGCAAAAGCTGTGTGCTCATAATAAATTCCTAAAACTGGCGACGCAACTGGCCCCGACCAAAACTGTTCAAACACCCACACAACACTTTTTCACAATTTGCCATCAAGATGCAATGGCGAACTGATTTCGCACGAATCGACCAATTTGCGCCATCAATCTGGTTTCATACAAATCGTTGTTATCCTGTGTCGCGGAACCAAATCGCCCGCAAAACCGTTACTCCGTTGAAGAAAGGAAGGTGCCTATGACGGATAAAAATAAACAAAAAGAGCGCACTCAACGAGAAATCGATGAGGAGCTTGACGACAGCTTTCCTGCAAGCGACCCACCATCTTGGACGCCGGGAACAACCAAAGAGTCTGATGAGGATGCAAAGCTGAAGCGCATAAAGGACAAAAAGAGTTAAACCAATTTCGGTGCGGCGACTTTCTTCGCCCCTGTTTAAATTGATATGGGAATAACGCAGTCAAGAATTTTACCAATAAGAACGGCCCTCGCCCGCTGGTGGGAGAATGACCCCTTCACACAAAGTGCGGCGGTGGCATATTATACAATCTTTTCTTTTCCAGCCCTGATCATTCTTTATCTCGGCCTTGCGTCGATATTTATGCATGAGGGTGCTGTGCGCGAGCAAGTCTTTGGCTTTTTGGGCGCAAATTTCGGTGGTGATGCTGCAGAGACCTTCCGGTCAATAGTCGCAAATACAGCCCCCACACAGCAAAGCTTTATCCCCTTTGTTTTCGCTGGCGCGGTTATATTATGGGCAGCCTTGCGGCTTTTCATGCAACTGCAAAAGGCACTCAACTATATTTGGGAAATTGACGATAGCGAAGCCTCTGGTTTTCAGGCCTTAGTGGTCAGGCGACTGGTTTCTTTTGCCGTTATGATCGGCGTTTTGTTCGTGCTTGCGGTGTCATTGGTTGTCACATCGATCATCAGCTCGTTGACGGAATGGATAATCGCAGCTCTGCCCGATTTTTTCGCGCTTTTGGCACATCTGATCAATCTAGCTTTATCATTGACCATTATTAGCCTGCTGTTTGCTGTCATTTTAAAGATGCTGCCAGACCGACATGTTAACTGGTCTCACACCGCCCCCGGCGCCCTGCTCGCGGCATTTCTGTTTATTGCAGGCGAATATGGCATGGGACTTTATTTTAGCCTGGTTGAGCCCGGCTCCGCTTATGGGGTCACAGGCTCAATTATCTTACTCATGATCTGGGTGTTTTATTCCTGTTCAGTATTTTTGTTGGGTGCGGAATATGCCCGCACCCTCCACTTAAACGCCAACAAAAAAAGCGGTTTCCCCCTAAATCATCATCACAATATAAATGCCATAAAGGGCCAAAAACAGCGCACCAACCCATCGTGAGATCTGCTGCCACCGCAAGGCAATGCCCATCAACAATATGCTGGCAGCCAGCATGACCCAGATATCAACCGCAACAATTGACGCAGGTACCTGGATGGGGGTGATGACGGCTGTGAGGCCCAGAATGAACCAAATATTGTAAATATTGGAGCCAATCACATTGCCCAATGCAATATCCCCATTCCGCCGCACGGCCGCAACAATCGACGTGACGAGCTCGGGTAGCGACGTGCCAACCGCAACGATGGTGAGACCAATTGTTGCTTCCGAGATACCACGTGCCCGCGCCAACTCAATCGCGCCATCAACCAACAATTGCGCGCCAAAAATGGTCAATCCAATGCCGCCGGCGGCCAAGATCAAGCCAACCCAAAGGCTGCTGGTCCACGGTTCCGCGAGTTTTACCTCGTCGCGCCGCAATTCTGCCGAAGGCAACTCTGTCGCACGCTCTTTGAAATAGGTATAAATAACATAGATAAAGACCAAAGCGATAAAGCCTATGCCGGTCAGCATTTGCATTTGCCCAAAAAGCGCCACGACTACGCAGCTTAATGCAGAAAGGATCAACACGACGCCATCGCGCCGAACAGCTGCAGGCTGGCACGCGACGGGATAGATGAGCGCTGCCAGACCGAGGATCAGCAAAATATTGGCAATATTACTGCCCACGACATTGCCCACCGATATCCCGGCGGACCCGGCAAGCGCCGCATCAATGCTTGTCACAAGCTCGGGAGTTGATGTGCCAAAACCCACCAGGGTCAGGCCGATCATCAATTCAGATATTCCTAGTTTTCGTGCCACTGCCACGGAGCCGCGCACAAGCGTGTCGCCGCCGACGAGAAGCAGAATGAGACCCAATACAATTTCCATATGACTTCGCCTTTTAGTCTCTTCTAAAGTTGAGTTTATATTTCAAAACACATGCGCCAAGAGTTGAGCTGTTCCATCTCAATCAAGCGTTTTCCTCCCGCCATGCAGGAAAGACTGGCCTCAATTAATCTGCGATTTTCGCGCCAGCCGCACAGGCTGTCCCATCGCGAACTCTTGTGAATTCACCCGCTTCATCGCCATTCTTCGCTGAACAGATTTAAGAGGCTGGGCAAAACGCACTATTCCCGCATACCAGTTTTGCCCACAAATATAAATGCATCGACAGGTTTGCCTTAAGCAAATGGGAAGAGCCGATTTTCGTTTCAAGCGGCTTGCAGACAATATTTGAGGCAGGAGCATCGACCTGTTGGGTCGCCACAAAAGGCTGGGCAAATCAGGCGCAAAAGCGCGCTCAAAACGGCTGGCGACCGTTTGACTGTTTCTTCAATTTTTAAGGAAAATTGGTTGCGGGGGTAGGATTTGAACCTACGACCTTCAGGTTATGAGCCTGACGAGCTACCGGGCTGCTCCACCCCGCGTCAAATGTCGAAATTTTTGACAACGTGTTGGACACGATCATCGTCAATCAAAGACAGCGCCTGTATAGGGGGGATTCATCTGTTTGTGAAGGGCTTATTTCGCATAATTACAAAAAAAATTTTCACAAATCGGTGACATGCCACCTTGCACTCGAATTTCCCTGTAGTTTAGGCTGCACTTTCCCTGCGAAAAGAAGAGATATCCTATGAAATTCAATCAACTTGGGCGCACCGAATTAAAGGTGAGCGAAATCTGCTTGGGCACCATGACTTGGGGCCGACAAAACACAGAACAAGAAGCCCATGAGCAAATGGATTATGCCCTTGATCAGGACATCAATTTTTTTTGACACGGCTGAGCTTTATGCGGTCCCGACCAATAAAGAAACCCAAGGGCTGACCGAAGAATATATTGGCAGCTGGTTCAAAAAACCGGCAAGCGCGATCAGGTGATTTTGGCGACAAAAATCGCTGGCGAAGGCGTGTCTTGGATTCGCGATGGTGAGCCGATCACTGGGGCGGCCATTCGGCGCGCGGTCGAGGGCAGCTTGTCTCGCCTGCAAACGGACTATATCGATCTTTACCAACTTCATTGGCCAAACCGTGGGCATTACCATTTCAACACCGGTTTTGATTATGACCCAAGCGATCAGGACACAGCCGCTGTAAAAGCCAATATGCTCGAGGTGTTGGAAACACTTGATGCCCTGGTGCGCGATGGCAAAATCCGCCATGTGGGCCTATCAAACGAGACCGCGTGGGGCACCATGCAATTTGTCAATTTGGCAGAACAGCACGGCTTGCCACGCATGGCCTCAATCCAGAATGAATATGGCTTGTTGCGCCGCTATTTCGATCACGATTTGGCTGAAGTCGCTCACCACGAGCAAGTCGGTCTGCTGGCCTATTCTGCATTGGCGGCCGGTGCCCTGTCCGGCAAATATTTGAATGGCAACGTGCCAAAAGGCACCCGAGGCGACCTGGTGAAAGCGACGATCTATCGCAACTCAAACCATTCAGAACCCGCCATTCGCGCCTATATGGATCTGGCACAAAAGCACGGGTTGGATGTGTGCCAAATGGCTTTAGCTTTCTGCCTCACGCGCCCGTTCATGACTTCTGTGATTATTGGGGCCACCAATATGGATCAGTTGAAAGCCGATATCGCGGCGAAGGATCTTGAACTATCCAAAGACGTTATGGACGGTATTGCCGAGATTTATCGTCAATACCCGATGACCATTTAATCAGTCTTCAAATTGGGCGGCGATGAAGCCATTGAGCGCCGCCCAATAGCCATCCACAAACGCGTCACTGCCCCACAGCATCACCTTGCCCAACAGCCACAAGCCATCATTGCCACTCATGGGTTTGCGTTCATCCACAGGGATCATGCTGTGCCCCGCTTCATCAAACCAGACCACTTGCAGCTGATCCTGTGGCAACAGCCGCTCGAATGTTTCGACACTGTTTTGTGCGTCCACTTGGCCGTCAAGGCTCCGGCGATCAACAGGATAGGCAAGTCTGGGAGCGCGGCTAAATCTGGCGTCATATCTGCACCCGCATTGCGCACCGCAAATTGCCACCATTGCGCGGAAAAATCATCCGCTTCAAAAAACTCAACTGTTTCGCTTAAGCGCACATAATCCGCATAACTGCCACCATTTTCGATCAGCGCGTCCAGTTTTGCTTCGGCGGCCATTTTCTCAGCGCTGTCTGGCGCAAAGCTGCGGCGTAGCTCGGTCATATAATTCGATTGGGCCATCCAATTGATCGCTGGTGACACGAAAACCAAAAAGTCGACCTGATGGGCAACCACATCAATTTTAGGCATCACCCACCAGCTTGCGAAAAGCCCATCACGCCAACCTTGTCAACGCTCAGGCCGTCACGCTTGCGCAGGGCTTCAATACTAGCTTCCACAAGCGCTGCGCGATCATCCATGGAAAAGGACAACCAATCCCCTTCCGAAGACTCCACGCCCGGCTTATCCCAGGAAAGCGTGCACCAACCATTTTCTGCAAATTGGCTGAAATAGGGATCAAAATATCCAAACGCGCTGCGATCCATCGCCCCGTCACCATGCACAAGCACAATGCAGTCGATCGACTGACCATCATAATCGGTGGGCAACGTAACATGCCCCGTCACCAACTTATCTTGGAATTTATATTCAATTGGTTTTGTGGCATGCCCCACATCCGGAGACAAAAACACAAAAGCCAACACCACGAGCACCAAGCCTAAAACCGCACTTGTGCCAAAAACTGCACGACGAGAAATCATATCAACACCAATTCATAGAATGAGTGTTCGACTAATTATCATAGCTTGAGAATTGTGCAAGCATAATTTATAGAATGGCTATTCTAGCAAAGGATATTTTATGGCGCGTAAAAAAGATGATGCCCTGCACGTTAAGCGCAAAAGCCAGATTTTGGCGGCTGCGCGCGCCTGTTTTATTGAACATGGCATCCATCAAACCTCGATGCAGCAAATCTGCGCCCGCGGCGAAATCAGCCCCGGTGCGCTCTATCGATACTTCCCCTCAAAGCAATCGATCATCGAAGCGCTCGCAACAAGCGAACGACAATCAAATGCGGATTTGATCGCCCACCTCAAGCAGGCACAAAATCCAAGCAAAGCCCTGAGCGAGGCCATGCCAGACCTGCTCGATTATATTTTGGAGCCGGAATATGCGCGGTTGATGGTCGAAATCAGTGCGGAAGCGAACCGCTCGCAAACCGTTGCCGAGGCCTTTGATCAAATCGAAACACAATTTCGCGCGGAACTGGAAGACATATTCGGTTCCCGCGCCAAATCACTTTCGCTGACCCGTGCGCCAGATCCAAGTAGCGCAATTTTTACATTTCTTGCCCTTTTAGATGGATTGGTGGCGCGCGCCGCACATGATGACCTGCCCCCGCGCAAGCCATTGGTGGCCAGCGTGCAAAAAAACAGTTCAAGCGCTATTTTCCTAGGCGCAACCGAAGAAAAAGCCCTCGCCTTCCCAACATTTATCGCTATGATCATCATTAACAACGCGAACTAGGGCTTTGTCGGCATGTCACTTCTCTCAACGCTTTTGCCACTCATTTTTTGGCTGGCATATGGCACCATCTCCAATCAGATCAGCCGCAAACGCCCCTCCATCACATCGTTGATGATACACCAGCGCTATCGCTGGGTGGCCAATGCTGTGAAGCGCGACACCCCGTTTGACTCAATCCTCACCGGCAACATTATGAATTCGGTTTCATTTTTTGCCTCAAGTTCCGTGCTGCTGATTTTGGCGATGTTTGCCATATTCGGCCAATTGAACCAGCTCTTACCCGCCTTGCGGACCGTGCAGCTCAACGGCGCCTACACCATGGCCGAATATCAGTTGCACTTAATTATCATGCTGGTGATGGTGGTTTTGGCCTTTTTGTCATTCACGCTGTCATTGCGTCAGTTCAACCACTTTTGTATTTTGCTTGGTGCTGCCGATCATAGCGAAACAGCCGATCCGGAAGAAACCGCGGCAATGGCGCAGCTTAATGCCGAAGGTGCACGCTATTTCAACAATGGCATTCGCGCCTATTATTTTTCCATCGCCAATGTTGGGTGGTTCATCTCTCCAGAAATTGGCATTTGCTTGGCCATCTTCACATTCATGTTCATCGTGCACCGCGAATTCTTATCGAAATCACACGCTGCAATTTCGCGCCTGCCACAACCAAAATCGGACCCCGACTCATGACGTTTAAAACCTTTGTGACCGCCGCAGCGCTCGCGTTGCTGTGCCAGCCTACGTTGGCACAAGACAACCAATTCACCATTGCCGACGAGATCCAAATGCAAAATTGCTGGGAGGCTGTCAACGACCTCAATTTGCAAGGTGAAAACCACACCCTCCAGGAATGCATTGGTGCCGCGTCCAATGTCTGTATGGAAGAAGAAGAGGGCGGCATGACCACAGTGGGCATGGCATCTTGTGTTATGCGTGAAAACTCATGGTGGGACAGCATCCTCAACATCAATTATCAAAACTTAAAACAGGTGCTTGAACCGAACCAGTTTGAAGATTTGCGTGATGCCCAACGCAAATGGATTGCCTACCGCGATGCCTCTTGCGCCTTTCACTACAATTATTGGGGCAATGGCACCATGCGTACCACCGCATTTGCGGGATGTATGCTCGACACAACAGCGCAACGCGCGGCTGAGCTGAGCAACATTCTCGATATGTCGATGATGTAGGCCGAAAATGGTCGAACCGTTTAAAAACTTTTTCTCAATTGCGGTGATCGAAAAGATGGCCGCAATTTTGTCTGCGCAAACTTCGATGTTTGCCCCATCGCGTTTTCTCGACATCGCTTCGATTGATCATGACACCAATGAGCTCAAGCAACGTAGCCAACAAATCCAGAAAGCGCTCAAAGCGACATTGCCCAATGATTTAGATCACCTTGCCCCAATCCTGTTGGCGGCATTGGGACCAGAGGCCCCAATTGACGGTGGCGTAACCAGCAATGATCGCGCTGGGCTGAACGGGTTTGCTATTATGCCTGTATGCGATTTTGTCGCAGACATTGGCATCGACGATTGGCCTCGCGCTGCGGCATTGTTTGAAGAATTGACAAAACGCTTTAGTGCCGAGTTCGCAGTTAGGCCCTTTTTGGCCCAAGACCCAGCGGGTACGTTAGAAACTTTCCATAAATGGGCTGAAAGCGAAAATGCCCATGTCCGGCGCTTGGCCTCTGAAGGGTGTCGGCCCTTATTGCCCTGGGGCATGAAGCTTCATGCTTTTGTCAAAGACCCGTCGCCATTGCTGCCCATTTTGGAAAAATTGAAAGACGATCCAACCGAATATGTACGCCGTTCGGTGGCCAACAATCTCAACGACATTGCAAAAAAAATCACCCCGAACTGGTTGCGAAACTCGCCAAATCTTGGATGCAGGGCGCCAACAAGGATCGCCAGCGTTTGGTTCGCCGCGCCTGTCGCACACTTATTAAAAATGGTCACCCGCCAACACTGGGCGCACTTGGATATGCGCCAATTAAGCTTTCACAAACCGAATTTGAGGTTCTCACACCCGAAGTGAAGTTCGGCACAGCCGTAGAGTTTTCATACAAATTGACGCCAGAAAATAACGGTGCACATCCTTATATCCTCGACTTTGCAATCCACTTCAAAAAAGCGAACGGCGACCTGTCCCCGAAAGTCTTTAAACTGAATACAGGCAATATAAAAAACGGCGTATCAATCGAGGGCAGCAAGCGAGTCCCAATCAAACCGATAACAACCCGCAAATTTTATCCGGGTGCGCATAAAATCGAGTTATTTCTCAACGGTCAGTCATTGGGGAAAAAGGATTTTATTTTGGCCATGCAGACATAAACGTCTCAATTTGCTGACCCGCAATCTGGCCGCAACAACAATCATACAATGCGATCACACGTTGATAGGGCGCAAAAGCACCCTATATAGCAAGCCAAACAACAAGTGAGAGCAGTCCAAAAAGGACAATGAATTCACGCAATACCATATTCATAAAATCTATAATTTAACAAATGCATTAATAATAGGTTTATGGGTAGCGCATAATGGCAATTGTTTCAACCCTTGCGTATCGCATTCAAAAAGGGGGCTGCATGCCCCCTTAAACAACTCTTATTCGTCGCTTAGCTCAAATAGATCATGAACACTGACCTTTAGGATGGCCGCAAGCTTGAGCGCCAGAACCGTTGATGGCACAAATACGTGGTTTTCAACCGTATTTATTGTTTTGCGTGAAACGCCAACAGCTTCTGCCAATTGTGCCTGCGTCAGGCCCGCCTTTTTACGAAAATCGGGCAAATGCGAAATCAAGCTCATGCGCGCCCTTTCATATCCACCCAAACGAACTTCATTAAATAGCAGCGGCTGTTAGTGTACCCATCGCGGCATAAGCCGTAGGATAACTCACCCAGCCTTGCCAGAGCGGCGCCGCAAAGGCGGGATAAAGCAATACCGCTACCCAAAATCCAAAGCTTTCTGCCTGTTTTCGATCCGCTACATATCCTTCGTCTGTCGCGCGACGCGCACTTTCATTGCCAACGACTATCGCAGTAATAAAGATGAGAACTGCGCTGGCGACACCAAATATTCCTGGCACCCAAAACGCAAAGGGTTGCGGCGTGCCCATGGTTACCGCGCCCACTCCATAGGCCAAACACACCAAGCCGGTAAGGCCCAATACTGTTACGCGCACATTTGAAAATAATTCAGACGTCATTTTGACACTCCTTTTGTAACCTTAGGGTGACATATAGTGCGTCAAAAAGGTAACGTCAAGGTTACACCCGGAATTTTATTACTCCACCAATAACAGCGAGCCATCTGGCTCTGGCACCATGTGGGCAGGCACCTCATCCGACCAGGGCACCAGCTTCAGTTCTGGCCAAAGTGCGCATAGCCGCGCACCCTTTTTTTTCATGGGTTTCTTGATTGGGTAGCGTGTAATTCGGCATCAACCTGAAATTGAAAATTTCTGCCAGCCATAAGGTGCATAAAGCTCAAATCGGTCATTAGCTGTCAGGCGCATCCCGACCGCATGTGTGGTGCAAGCAAAGCGATCAATGGCTTCGAGTGAGTGGCTAAGCTTGGGATATTCAAATCCAAAGTGCGCCGGATACCACAAATGTACTCTGGCCTGATTCCGCACCTCAACAGGCACCTTCATGCCTGCAAACGCGGCTTCAGCGTCGGTGATAATCTGATCCTCATCCTCGTATGTGATGGCCGTTGCATCAAAATAGAACAGATCAACATCCTTCACCCCAAACATTGGGTCTCGATCGGTCAGATAGTTCCAGATATTGTTATAAATCGCCCCAGACACCATCCATGCATCCGGCAAATCCATGTCGCGCAGGCGCGCAAAATAGTCATAAAGCGGACCAAATTCGCGGCACATCTTGAAGATAAGCGCCGCTTGTTCGTCAATATCCGCATCTGCAAGTCTCAAATAGGTCATGGGCAAAACCTATCCGATTCCAACCGTTGCCAGAAGAACAAAAGCAGGCCAAATTCTGTCAAAAATTTTTGTCCGGCCGCGCTCAAATAAAATAGTTGGGGCAAGTGGTTTTTTGAATACCCAACTCGCCCCAAATTCTATGAGTCAAAACTTTGCAAAACAGCGTGATGTTCAATAGATCTCGCGTTCCCAGCGAGCAATTTGTCAAAAAACCTGCCGAATTGTAATTTCGGCCATTGGCTCCATCATTTTGCCAACAAGGCCATATTTCATTTACATGTCCGCATGCATCAAGATGCGCGTTTATCTAACCGCACAAAAACCGGGCTACTGCTCACGGGGCTAGGTGAAAAGCTCATGCCTATGCGCAAAGGATAGCAGAAGAAATCGCTGCAGCATTTCGGCGGGTCAGCGGTCATGATCAACGCCTTAAGGGGCCAATATGTTTTGCAATTGCCCCCTCACTCCTTTTATCCTCAATCAGCGACTACCTTAAAGATTTTGCACATGCCTAACCCGCCATCGGCATTGATTTATGCAAAACCCCACGCATGTGGGTTCTCGTTGATTTTTTTGGCTGAACGCATTTTGCTCAATCGTCAAATATTTGCCGGCACCAATTGATCAGATTCGTCCCCTAAGAATTGATCAACACACGCACTTGTTTCGGCCAGAACGACACCAAACCCTTCAAAATTTTCGAAACCTCGAAAGGCTCTTCATATGCCCATCCTATTTCTTTGTCGCGAAAGCTGTAATAGGTCGCATCACCCTTAAGTGGGCAGTGAGTGATTTTATTGGTCGGAATCAGCGGCACAATAACCTCGTCTTGGGGCACATAGATCACCGGTGGATAAAGAGTTTGCCCCACTTCTTGCAGCCAAACCGCATTATCGGTGGCAATCAGCTGATCTTCGCCTGCTAGAATCTGCACATGCGCGCCTAGGGGTTGTACCCGCATAAAATGCTGGGGCTTGTCTGGCCGCGATGCCACCCCCCGCAGCGCGAGTTCGACCGTCAAGTTATCTTGCGTTTCAGTCATTTTGTTCCCTCAAGCTGTTTTATATTTGCGGCCTTGCAATCGCAAAAATATCCTGCACCGCCGCATAATTGAAATAGCCAAGCCGCCCTACCGCCGCGATTGCTTTTTCGTCAATCATCCCTTCAACAATCAGTTGCGACTGAATGTGAACCCGCACCACCTCACCAATAATGAAATAGTTTCCGAGCTTATTGCCTGCACGATCCTGCAGCTGTTTAATTTCCACAAGCTGGCATTCAAATGCCGCAGGCGCCGCCGCCAATCGCGGCACATCCACCACATCACCGGGCAATGTTTTAAGTCCGGTGACCTCGATTTCACTGACCTCTTCAGCATATGGGGCACTTGTGGCGTTCATTTGTTTCACCAGCTCAAGCCCGGCCACATTGTGAACAAAAGCACCAGTGGCTTCAATATTGCGTAAGCTGTCCTTGCGACCTGAAGAAGAAAATCCCAACAGAGGTGGGCTTTCGCTCAATGCATTGAAAAAGGAGTAAGGAGCCAAATTGCTCTGGCCATCGGCTCGGCGCGAAGATATCCAACCAATCGGACGCGGCGAAATAAGCGCCTTAAAGGGATTGTGTTTAAGTCCATGACCATCGGCCGGACTATAAGAATGGTAGGACAAAAGCTTCTCCTGCTGATCTAGTTCTGAACCTTTCGACGCGGCCGATCTAGTTTTATGCCTTGCTTTCTCATTTGCCATCTCTAAAACTCATATTTTTGTGCAAGCAAATTCGAATAACCAAATCCTAGGCAATTTAGCCAACTCACCCGCCGCCCGAAAGCCCATAAATGTTTGCCGCCCTTAAAGAATTTAACAAAACCATTTGGCTATTAATCCTAGCCACTTTCGCGTCACGCTTTTTTCTATTTATGGTTTGGCCGTTCCTCGCCCTCATACTTCATGACAAATTCAAGCTCAACGAATTTGAAATTGGGGCGTTTTTAACAGGCTCAGCGTCTGTTGGCGTCATTTTTGGTTTTTACGTTGGCTATCTGTCAGACATTATCGGTCGGCGCAAAATCATTCTGTTTGGTCTTCTCATGAACGTCATCGCAATGGGCATAATTGGCATCGCCGATAGTTTGCTCGTGCTATTCTCGGGCACCCTATTGCAATCGCTCGGCCGCGGCATGGTTGAAAGCCCCGGCAAAGCGCTTATGACCGACATGGTTAGCGACCGTAAAGTCAAGGACATGGCGCTTCATTTTCGATATTTCATGCTCAATGTTGGTGCCGCAACCGGGCCCCTTTTGGGAACATTTGTCGGCGCCACAGGACAACAAACCACTTTCTTATGGATTGCTGGACTTTATGTTGCCTATTTCGCGGCAGCGGCATTGATTTTCAATCTTGAAAAACCGTTCAGGCGTACAAAACAAGGCGAGCCGATTAAATTCACAACAGCCCTTGCCGTTCTCCGCAAAGACACACCGTTTCTGTTGTTCGTCTTCGCATCCTTCATTGCCTTTGTTGCTACGGCCAAATTGATGCAAGTTTGGTGCAATATCTGCGACATATGAACGTGGTTGAACTCACCGAACTGTACGCCACCCTCATCCTCATAAATGGGGGCACAATAATTTTATTTCAGTTTGCCTTACTCAAAATCATGGAAAATTGGTCACCATTTCTACGTGCAATGTCAGGCGTAATATTTTTTGCTGGCGGCTTTTTCGGCTTTGGGATCGCGCCCACCGAGCCGTGGGCTTGGCTTGCGGCTTCGATGTTTATACTGAGCATTGGTGAGGCGATCCTGTTTCCGACGCTAAACATTATCGTGGATCGTCTGGCCCCTGAACATCTAAAGGGCTCCTACTTTGCGCCTCATCGCTCTCCGGTTTTGGCTTTGTTTTCGCCCCACTAATTGGTGGTTTCTTGCTATATCAATTTGGCGGCATAGCACTCTGGCTCACAATGACCGGTTTAACCCTATTGGTCGCGGCTCTATATTTTAGCGCAAATAAGCTAAAGAGCGGCTTGCTAGATAGCTAGGCTACTATTTCAGATGATACGTCAATGCCTTGGAAATCAACAACGCCAACCGCGCACGGTCAATGGGGTCGTCGGCGTTAAAATGGATGCCACGATTACCTTCATAGTGAAACTCATCGGGAAACATGTGCCGGAAATCATCTATGAGCGTCGTTTGACAATGCACAAACAAAGCATAGTCCTTGATCTTGGATGGACCAATACGAACGGTGGTGCCCACATTGCGCTTTTTGGGCAAGTAAGCCGGCTCCCCCCACTTTAGCGTCTCGACCAACTCCCCAACTTGGGGCGTCTGCGCAGCAACTTCCAATATCAAGGCGCGCAATGCCAACAATTGTGTGTGCACAACCTTTGGAAGCTGTGCAAGCTTTTCTTCAACATTGGCGGGAATGTTCGTCATGGGAACGCAGCCTTTTTGTAATATTTTACCTTAGGCATCCGCTGATATCTACAGTGGTTACCGGCTACAATTGACAAAAATGCGCCCCCTCGGACACAAAAAAAGCCCACTGGGCGGAACCAGGTGGGCTTTTGTTGTAA